>Ga0081455_10001834_pt1 | contig 25601 bp, 27 predicted proteins | sample TabmetS3T2R1_FD_70207 | JGI IMG/M metagenome (GOLD analysis project Ga0081455, IMG submission 70207) | Tabebuia heterophylla rhizosphere microbial communities from the University of Puerto Rico - S3T2R1 | ecosystem: Host-associated > Plants > Roots > Rhizosphere ...
GGCCGCTTCATCGGCAACAACCCGACCATCGTCATGCTGGCGCTGGGCTTCCTGCTGATGATCGGCGTCACGCTGATCGCCGATGGCATGGGGTTCCACATTCCCAAGGGTTACATCTACGCGGCGATGGCCTTCTCGGCACTGATCGAGGGATTGAACATGATGGTCCGGCGCGCGCAGCGGAAGCGGCGGCCATTGCGCAAGCGGCCACGCTGATGGGGTCAAGGCACCTCACCCCCGGCACCGGTGCTTGGTTATTCGCCAGCGGTCTGCGCGCGTAGCTCGAATCCATTCATGGGATGCCCAACTTATTCCGGTTGGCTTTCTCCGGCGAAAGACCTACGTCGATGATGACGTCGCGCACCATGTCATCCTGACCAAGAGGCCAACCAATGCTCCGTCTGCCCTACCACAACCGCTATGCCTACTCGCCGATTGTCGAGCGGCCGGACTATTCCTGGCCCGGCGGCAAGCGGCTGGCTGTCTATCTCGGCCTCAATATCGAGCACTTCGCTTTCGGCGCCGGCGATGGCCATCTGCTCACGGTGGCCGGCACGCCGCCCGATCCGCGTACCTTCGCCTGGCGCGACTACGGCAATCGCGTCGGCGTCTGGCGCTGCCTGGAATTGTTCGACGAGCTCAACCTGCCGGCGGCGCACCTGATCAACACCACGGTGTTCGATTACGCGCCGCAGATCGTGGCGGCCCTGAAGGCGCGCGGCGACGAGTTCATCGGCCACGGCCGCACCAACGCCGAGCGTCACGGCCAGATGTGGGAAGCCGACGAGAAGCGCTTCCTGGAGGAGGTACGCGACGCTATCGAGAAGGCATCCGGCAAGCGGCCGCGCGGCTGGATGGCGCCGTGGATGAGCTCGAGCCATCATACGCCCGACCTCCTGAAGGAGACCGGCTTCGACTTTCTCATGGACTGGCCGGCCGACGACCAGCCGCTGTGGCTGAAGACGCGGTCGGGCCCGATGATGAGCGTGCCCTATCCGATCGAGATCAACGACAGCCCGCAGATCCTGGTGCGCCACCACACGCCCGAGCAGTTCCGCGACTTCATCATCGGCCAGTTCGAGGAGCTGCTGCGCCAGTCGGCCAAGCAGCCGCTGGTCTGCGGCATCGCCCTGCACACCATGATCGTGGGCCAGCCCTATCGGCTGCGCCTGCTGCGCGAGGCGCTGCAGCACATCGTCAACCATCCGCAGAAGGACAAGGTGTGGTTCACGCGGCCGTCGGCGATCTATGATCACTGTGCGGCGTTACCGAAAGACACCATGCTCCCGCCGCCGGCATAGTTGCGACGAGGTTCGAGGGAACCGGGGCGGAGGGACATGGATGGCGAGCTGGCAAAAGGCGCAAGCGGCGCGGAATGCTCGCCTCCAGGCCGGGGCGAAATTCGCGAAAGGCAAGATCGTCCAGGCCGCGGATGCCACCGTGCTTCTGGAGGCGGTGATCCGGCCGGGTGACCGGGTCTGCCTCGAGGGCGACAACCAGAAGCAGGCGGACCTCCTGGCCGCGGCCCTGGCGGCAGTCGACGTTGCCAAAGTGCACGATCTGCACATGGTCCAGTCGGGCGTGGTCCTCGCCGAGCATCTCGACCTGTTCGACAAGGGCGTGGCCAAGCGACTGGATTACGCCTACTCCGGCCCGCAATCGACGCGCATCGCCCGGATGCTGTTCGGCGGCAAGATCGAGCTCGGCGCCGTCCACACCTATCTCGAGCTGTTCGCGCGCTACTTCGTCGACCTCACGCCGCATGTCGCGCTGATCGTGGCCGTCAGCGCCGACCGCGATGGCAACCTCTATACCGGGCCCAACACCGAGGACACGCCGACTGTCGTCGAGGCGACCGCCTTCAAGGACGGCGTCGTGGTGGCGCAGGTCAACGAGATCGTCGACAAGGTGCCGCGCGTCGACATCCCCGGCGATCGCGTGCACTTCGTCGTGAAGTCCGACAAGCCGTTCTATGTCGAGCCCTTGTTCACGCGCGATCCGGGCGCTGTCACCGAGACGCAGATCCTGACGGCGATGCTCGCCATCAAGGGCATCTATGCGCCCTATGGCGTGAAGCGCCTGAACCACGGCATCGGCTTCAATACTGCGGCCATCGAGCTGCTGCTGCCGACCTACGGCGAGCGCCTGGGGCTCAAGGGCAAGATCGCCACGCACTTCGCGCTCAATCCGCATCCCACCCTGATCCCGGCGATCGAATCGGGCTGGGTGCAGCAGATCCATGCTTTCGGCGGCGAGGTCGGGATGGAGGACTACGTCCGCGCCCGGCCCGACATCTATTTCACCGGCGCCGACGGCTCGCTGCGCTCCAATCGTGCGTTCTGTCAGATGGCCGGCCTCTACGCCTGCGACATGTTCATCGGCTCGACCCTGCAGATCGACCTTTCAGGCAACTCCTCGACGGTCACCGCCTCGCGCATCGCAGGCTTCGGCGGCGCGCCCAACATGGGTTCCGACCCGCACGGCCGGCGCCATCCCAGCGAGCCCTGGCTGCGGGCCGGCAAGGAGGCCGAGCCGGACACGCCGGCAATGCTGCGCCGCGGCCGCAAGCTCGTCGTGCAGATCGTCGAGAGCTTCGGCGACAAGAACGTCCCCACCTTCGTCGAGAAGCTCGATGCCATCGAGCTGGCGGAAAAGCTCGGCCTCGAGCTGGCGCCGATCATGGTCTATGCTGACGACGTCACCCACATCGTGAGCGAGGCGGGCATCGCCAACCTGCTGCTCTGCCGGAACAAGGACGAGCGCGAGCAGGCGATCCGCGCCGTTGCGGGCTACACCGATGTCGGCCGCAAGCGCGACAAGAGGCTGGTCCAGCAGCTGCGCGAGCGCGGTGCCGTTCGTTGGCCGGAAGATCTCGGCATCGATCCCCTCGATGCCGACCGCAGCCTGCTGGCAGCGCGATCGATCGAGGATCTCGTGCATTGGGCGGGCGGACTCTACATGCCGCCGTCTCGCTTTCGCAACTGGTGAGGCCGCGATGGAAACCTTCAGCTTCCGCCACAAGGCGGAGCGCCGGTCGGCCGGGACCAAGGCGCAGGCGATCGTCGGCGTGGTCGCCTCCGGCAATCTCGAGGTGCTGGTCGAACGCAACCTCCCCGACACCGAGTGCCACGTCGAGGTGAGCACGCCGATCGCCGGTTTCGGCCCGGTGTGGGAGGCGGTCGTGGCCGACTTCGTCGAGCGCCGCTCGCCAGGCGGCCTGAAGCTTTCGATCAACGACGGCGGCGCGCGTGCCGATACCGTGGCCTTGCGGTTGGCCCAGGCCGTCCGCTTGATCGAGGAGGATGTGCGATGACCGGCATCAGCTGGTACGAATCATCGGCTCGCGATCGCGTCCGCCTGCTGCTCGACGCCGGCAGCCTCACGGAGGTCATCGGCCCCGAGCAGCGCGAGACCAGCCCGCATCTCGACCTCTTCGATCTGCCCAAGCAGTTCGATGACGGCATCGTCGTCGGTCGCGGCAGGCTTTCCGGAAAGCCGGTGTTCATCGCCGCGCAGGAAGGCCGCTTCATGGGCGGCGCGTTCGGCGAGGTCCACGGCGCCAAGCTGACCGGCCTTTTACGCGCGGCACGTGATGCCCGAACCGTGCCCGTGCTGATCCTGTTCGACACTGGCGGCGTGCGCCTGCAGGAAGCCAACGCCGGTGAGCTCGCGATCGCCGAGATCATGCGTGCCTTGATCGAAGCACGATGCGCCGGCGCCAAGGTGATCGGCCTGGTCGGCGGACGCGCCGGCTGTTACGGCGGCGGTGGCCTGGTTGCCGGCTGCTGCTCGGCGCTGGCTGTCTCGGAGCATGGACGCATCGCCGTTTCCGGGCCCGAGGTGATCGAGACCAATCGCGGTGTCGAGGAGTTCGACTCCAAGGACCGCAGCCTGGTGTGGCGCACCATGGGTGGCAAGAACCGACGGCTGATCGGCGGCGCCGATGCCTTCGTCGACGACACGATCGAGGCGTTTCGGGCCGCCGCGCTGCACCTGATCGAGCGCGCGCCCGCCTTCGGGCTCGACATGCTGAAGGCCGAGCAGGCGCGCCTGGCTGAACGGTTGAAGCGCTTCGGCGATTGCGCGGACGGCCTCGACATCTGGAAGCGCGAAGGCGCTGTCGATGCGGCAGCCATTCCCTCGCTGTCGGCGGAGGCCTTCACGACACTCGCCGACAAGATCCGGGAGCCGCGCTATGACGCTCGCTGAGATCCTGTCCTCCCTTTTTCCATCCGGGCACGATGTCGTGCAGGAGGGCGGCCTGCTGCTGGGGGCGGGGCCGTTGAAGGGAGCCGGCCGCGTGACGGTGATCGGTGTCGCCGACCGTACCCCGCTCGGCATCGATGACCTGCTGCGCTTGTCCGGCCACGTGCTGGAGGCCATCGCTCGCGGCGGCAAGGATCCGATCCTGGTGCTGATCGACAGCGACAGCCAGCGCATGAGCAAGCGCGACGAGCTCCTGGGCCTCAACGAATATCTCGCCCACCTCGCCAAGTGCCTGATCCATGCCGATATGCAAGGGCATCACACGGTCGGCATGCTCTACGGCCACAGCGCCGCCGGCGCTTTCATCGCCACGGCGATGGCGACGCGCAGCCTGGTGGCGCTGCCCGGCGCGACGCCGGCCGTGATGGACCTGCCCTCGATGTCGCGGGTGACGAAGCTCTCGCTCGAGACGCTCCAAGAGAAAGCGAAGTCGACGCCGGTTTTCGCGCCGAGCCTGGACAATCTCGCGCAAACCGGCGCGGTGCTGGCCATCTGGGACGACAAGCGCTCGCTCGCCGACCAGCTTCAGGCGTTGCTGGCGGACGACAGCGTCGGCGATCGCCGCGACCGGCTGGGCCAGGAGCGCAAGGGTCGGCCCAAGGCGGCCAACATCGCCGCGCGCGTGCACGATCTCGCTCTCCGGCCCGAGTGACAGCGTGTTGCGCCGACACGACCTCGCCTACGTGTCGCCGGCGGCATGGCGGCTGGCGTTGCAGTCGCAGCCCGAGCTCGCAACGGAGCCGCTGGTGGCAGGCTGGGCCGATCGCGGCTGGCCGCTGATCGCTCGTCGTCTCACACCTGGGGAGGCGCCGGGTGTACCGCTTGGCTTGCCGTTGCCGCCCTGCCATGGCAAGCGCCGTCTCGCGTTCGTGCTGCAGGCCGGCGACCTGCTCTCAACGGCACCGCCGCCCTTGCTCAGCGCTGCGATCGACGTCGCGCCCTCGGCATGGCGTCCGACGATGGAACGGCTGGTCGATCTGGCCGCAGCCCATGGTGGACAGGCGCGCGTCTTCGGCAGCCTGGCATGGCGTCTGCTGACGGGCCTGGACTATCTGACGCCACGATCCGACCTCGACGTGCTGCTGCCGTTGCCGTGCGCGAGCGATGTCACGCAGCTGATCGCCGAGCTTGCTGCACTGGAGCGCGCTGCGCCCATGCGTCTGGATGGCGAGCTGGTGCGCGATGATGGTGCGGCCGTGAACTGGCGCGAGCTGCACGAGGGCGCTGGCGAACTGCTGGTCAAGACCAGTCGCGATGCCGTCTTGCTCAGCGCCAGCTGGTTCATCCCATGACGGCCGCACTTGCCGACCTGGCGATCCGATGCCTCGAGCTCGAGGCGACGACCTATCCCAAGCCCGGGCTGGTCAGCCGGTTCGATACAGGCAGCCACGCCGACATGGACATCGACACTTTTCGTCGGAGTGCGTCGGCGATCCGGCCGTATTTCGCGGCGCTGGCCGACGCCGGCGCGAGCGGCTGTGGCATGGCGCGGCTGCGGACGATCGGTCTTGAGGCCGAGGCGGCCATGCTGGCGGCAACCGGCGGCATCAATACCCATCGCGGCGCCATCTTCGGGCTTGGTCTGCTGTGCGCCGCCGCCGGCCAAGGCGACCGCGCGACGTCGCTGGGCGCCACGGTTGCGTGCCTGTGGGGCGCTGACGCGGCTGACGGACCGAGACGCTACGGCGCGGGCGGCGCGCGGCTGGAAGCGGCACGCGGGTTTCCCAGTGTCTACCAAATCGGATTGCCGGCACTGAGAAGCGGTGACGGAGAGGCGGCGCGGGTGCACGCTTGCTTCGCCCTCATCGCGGCCGTCGAGGACACCAACCTGTTGCATCGCGGCGGGCTTGCGGGCCTTCACTTCGCGCAACGTGCCGCGCAAGACTTTCTCGACGAAGGTGGCGTTGGCCGGAGCGATTGGCGCGCCCGCGCGCTTGCCGTGCACCGCGCCTTCGTGGCGAGGCGGCTCAGTCCCGGGGGAACCGCAGACCTTCTGGCCATGAGCCTGTTCGTCCAGGCCTGCGAGGCAAAGGCTTGACGCTCGCAATCCTGTGCTCCGGCCAGGGGCACCAGGGCTCGCAGATGTTCGCCCTGACCGGCGACGTGCCGCAGGCTGACGGCCTGTTCAGGCACGCCGCTGAGCTGCTCGATGGTCGCGATCTGCGCGAGATGGTGAAGGCTGACGGCGACGCCGTCCTTCACCATGACCGCAACGGCCAGATCCTGTGCACCTTGCAGGCCCTGGCGGCGCGAGCATGCCTCGCCGACGCTTGGCCGCGCCAAGTCGTCGTCGCCGGCTGCAGCGTGGGCGAAGTGGCAGCCTGGAGCATCGCGGGCCTGATCGACGCAACAGCGACGCTCGATCTTGTCGCCCGGCGTGCCGAGGTGATGGATGCAGCGAGCGCGCCGGGTGACGGGCTGTTGTTTGTTCGCGGCCTGTCGCGCGACGCAGTGGAAGAGCTGTGCCGGCGTAACGGCGCGGCGATCGCCATCGTCAATCCTGGTGATGCCTACGTGCTGGGAGGAAGCGGTGCGGACTTGGACGCGTTGGCGGGTCAGGCAAGGAGCAAGGGCGCGTCTCACGTCGTGGCGGTCGGCGTGAACGTCGCCTCGCACACAGCTCGCTTGACGGCGGCATCGACAGCGTTCCGGAAGATCCTGGACCAGGCACTGACCGCTCGTGCGCCCGCCCCTGGGATACGTCTGCTGAGCGGCATCGATGGCAGTACCGTTTTCGACGTTCGCGCCGGCCTCGACAAGCTGGCGGCGCAGATCTCCCACACGGTGCAATGGGCCGCTTGTCTCGACGCCTGTGTCGAGGCGGGAGCCACTGCTTTCCTCGAGCTCGGTCCCGGGCGCGCGCTGGCCGAGATGGCAGCGGCCGCTCACGAGGGCGTTCAGGCCCGCAGCCTGGACGATTTCAGGACAGTGCAGGGCGTGCAGGGATGGCTGAGCCGCGTTATGGTCATGAAAAGCTGAGGAGGAGACGAACGATGGCGGTCAAGATCCTGGAGATCCATCACACCGGCGTGCGTGTCGACGACGACGCCAAGCTGCTGCGGCAGACGCAGGACTTTTACGCCGATGTCCTGGGCCTGCGCTGCGACACCGGGCGGCCGACGATTCCCGGCATTCCGGGCGCCTGGGTCAATGTCGGCGATGTCGGCCAGATCCACCTCATCGGCGGCAAGCAGCCGTCACCAGTGGCCAAAGGGCCAGGCGAGGATCCAACGCGGCCGCACGTCGCCTATGCGGTGGCCAGCATCGTCGAGACGAGGGCTGAACTCGACCGCATGGGTGTGAAGTACTGGGTGATCGAGGGCCTCGTCAGCCCGGACTCGACGCAGATCTTCATGAACGACCCTTGCGGCAACATGGTCGAGCTGCACCAGATCGACAAATGCCGCTGCCGCGCAAGCAATCGCGTCGGGGCCTGAACGATCATGCATCGGATAGCGGTTCGCGGGGTGAACCTCGTCTATGAGGTTCTTGGCAACAGCGGTCCATGGGTCGTCATTTCTCCGGGCGGCCGGCGCGGCCTTGCATCGGATCGCGGGTTGGGCGTCCTGCTGTCCGAGGCCGGCTTCCGTGTCCTGGTCTACGACCGGCGCAACACCGGTGCGTCCGATATCGGTTTCCTGGGCGATTCAGAAAGCCACGAACAAGCCGAGGATCTGCTGGCTCTGTTGAAGGCGCTGGGACCCGGCCCGGCCTATGTCGCCGGCTGCTCGTCCGGTTCGCGCCTGTCGCTGCTGTTGGCCTTGCACCATCCCGATGCGGTGAAGGCGCTGCTGCTGTGGCGTGTCACCGGTGGCCCGTATGCGGCCAAGCGGCTGGCATTCAACTACTATGAGCAGTTCATCGATGCGGCGGAGAAGGGTGGCATCGATGCGGTGGCCCAGACCGAGCATTTCTCCGCGATGATCGCGGCCAATCCGGGCAACCGCAAGATCCTCGACGCGATGGGCACTCATGAGTTCGTGGCGGCGATGCGCCGCTGGCTGGCTGGGTTTCACCAGGGCAGCAGCCATCCCGTAGCGGGCATCAGCCCCGAGGAAATGCGCAGCATCACGCTGCCGACGCTCATCGTTCCGGGCAACGATCGCATCCATCCGCGCGGGCCCGGCCAGGCCGCGCATCGCCTCATGCCCAACAGCGAATATCGCGAGGTGATGGCCGAGGACGTCGACGTCGATGTCGACTTCGACGCCTGGGCCGAGAAGAACGGCACATTAGCCGCTTACTTCATCGACTTCCTGCGGCGGTGCGAGCGGGCAACCTGAGACGCGGATGGACAAGTTCATGGCCCTGCGCGTGTTCGTCCGTGTCGTCGAGCACGGCGGCTTCACTGCAGCGGCCTCGCGGCTCGGTCACTCGCCCTCCGCCGTCACCAAGACCATCTCGCGGCTCGAGGACGAGCTTGGCGCGCAGCTGTTCAACCGTTCGACGCGCCGCCTCAGGACAACCGACTTCGGCCAGGAATTCTACGAACGTTCGATTCGCATCCTCGCCGATCTCGAGGATGCGGAAGCGACGGTCAAGCGCGGCAGCGGCGTGCCACGTGGCTCGATCCGCGCCGTGCTGCCCCTGTCGTTCGGCCGCGTGACCTTGGCGCCGGAGCTGCCCAAGTTCTTCGAGCGCTATCCGCAGATCAGCCTGGAGCTGCATTTCAGCGACAGCGCCGTCGACCTGATCGCCGAAGGATTCGAGCTCGCCGTGCGCACCGGTCATACGACCGACTCGCGCCTCACAACGCGCCTGCTGACACGCGGCCCGCAGGTCACCGTGGCGGCACTCGGCTATCTCAAGCGCCGGGGCGAGCCCAAGACGCCGCAGGAGCTGCTGCAGCACAATTGCCTGATCAGCCGCTTCGGCCCCGACTGGAGCTTCAAGGGGCCCGACGGCAAGCCGTTCACGATCAGGGTGCGCGGCAATGCCATGATCAACAGCGGCGATGCTCTGCGCGAGACAGCGGTCGCCGGCACCGGCATCGCGCAAGGTACCTGGTGGCTCTACCGCAAGGACCTGGCGCGCGGAGATGTACGCGCCATCCTGAAGGACTACGAGCTGGAAGGAGCACCCGTGTCCGTGCTCTATCCGCCGCAGCGCCATCTGCCCGCCAAGCTCAGGGCCTTCATCGATTTCCTCGCCCAGATCACGCGCAGCGGCTGAGACGTTTGCTCATTCCGCAGCCGCTGCGGCGGCGCGCGTCGGCTGGAAGGCCGGCATCACCTCGCGGGCGAAGGCGCGCAGATTGCCGACCGAGGCGTTGGGATCGACCAGCAGGATGTTGGTGGCGCCGCCGGCCGCTAGCTCCCTCAGCCGCGCGATCACCTCGTCGGGCGTGCCGAGCAGTGGCGCGGTGTCGTCCTCGACGCGGTCGGCGAGCTTGTCGCGGGCGAGATCACCAATCACGCTGATGACGCGCTTGCGCGTGGCATAGGCGTCCGCCCGCTCGCTCTCGCTGTGGATCATCTGCAACGCCCGCGACGTCGCGACCATGTCCGAGCTGTAGGGCCGGCCGACGCGCTCGCATTCCTCGCGAAACAGCGCAATGCGCCGGATGATCTGGTCGGTCTGCGCCAGCTGGTCGAGCAGGAGATTGCAACCCTCGCGGGCCGCGCGGCGGACGCTGTCGGGGCTCCCGGCGGCCAACCACAGGGGCGGGTGAGGGCGCTGCAGGGGCTCGGGCTCGACGATGATGTTGTCGTAGTGCCAGCGCTTGCCGTGATGGCTGAAGCGGCCTTCGCAGGTCCATGCCTTGCGGATGACCTCCATCGCCTCGTCGAAGCGTTCCGTCGCCTCGTCCGGCGGGATGCAGAAGCCGTCGAACTCGGCCTTGCGGTAGCCCTTGCCGACGCCGAAATCGACCCGGCCGCCGCTCAGCAGATCGAGCGTGGCGGCCTGCTCGGCCACCAGCACCGGATTGTGCCAGGGCAGGACCACCACGGCCGTGCCAAGCCGGATCGTCTTGGTCCGCGCGGCGAGGTAGGCCAGCACGGTCATCGAGGCCGAGACCTGGCCTTGGCCCGTAAAGTGGTGTTCGACCATGAACAGCTGCTTGAAGCCCAGCCGATCGGCTTCGACCACGTAGTCGATGAAGCTCTCGTAGCCCTGGCTGTCCTCGATGCCGATGCTGCGCTTGGTGCGCGCGCCGCCGAATAGTCCGAACTGCATGTCGCGCTCCCTAGGGGATTCGGTAATCCCTGACGCAAAGTCCGAAATCCCGCCAGAGCTTTATTTCGGACAATTTGGAATAGCTCTTTTGCTGAGCATTGCGTGCCGCACCGGTCGGGCTTGGCGCATGCTGGCAAAAAACAGGGTCAGGGAGGACGCGCAGGACATGCTCGATCCGCTGCCGCTGCTGAATGCCGTCGCGGCCGGCGTCATGCTGGGGGGCTTTTACGCCGCTGTGGCGCTGGGCATCGCCATCGCCTTCGGCTTGCTCGATATTCCAAACCTGTCGCATCCTGCCTTCGTCGTAGCGGGCGCGTTCACCACCTGGCAGTTGAACAGTCGTCTGGGACTCGACCCGGTGGCGGCGGGCGTGGTCATGGTCCCGCTCTTCTTCCTGCTCGGCCTGCTGATTTACCGCCTCTATCACGTCTGCTTCGAGCGCCGCGGCGAGGCGTCCTTGCAGGGCCTGGCCTTCTTCTTCGGCCTGCTGTTCATCACAGAGGTCGCGCTGGTGCTTGCGGCGGGTGCCGACTATCGATCCGTCACGGCGCCCTATATCGGCACCAGCCTGTCCTTCGCCGGCATCACGTTGCCCGAGCGCATGCTGGTGCCGTTCGTGGTATCGCTCGCGATGATCGCGCTGCTGCATCAGTTCCTGCTGCGCAGCTTCACGGGCCGCGCCATCCAGGCGGTGTCGCAGGACCAGACGGCCTTGCGCCTGATGGGCGTGGGTCCGACCCGTATCAAGTCGCTGGCCTTCGGGCTCGCCACCGCCACCGCTGCGATCGCTGGCTCGCTGCTGATCATCGTCCAGCCGGTCGAGCCCAGCATCGGGCGCGACTTCATCGGCCGCGCCTTCGCCGCCGTGGTGCTGGGCGGCATGGGCAGCTTCTATGGCATGCTGCTGGCCAGCATCATCCTCGGCATCACCGAAAGCATCATCTCGGACATGTGGAACCCGTCCTGGGCGCCGGCCATCGCCTTCGGCTTCCTGCTGCCGACGCTGGCGTTCCGCTCCAGCGGGCTGCTGGGCCGCAGGCTGTGAGCAACGCCGCCTTTGCAGCGCTGATGGCAGCGCTTGTGGTGGTGCTGTGGCTCGCCGGACGCCTGGTGAGCAACGAGTACGTGTTCTTCGCCGGCTATGCGGTGCTGCAATACATCCTGCTCGCCACGGCGTGGAACTTGCTGGGCGGCTATGCCGGCTACGTCAACTTCGGCAGCGCTGCCTTCTTTGCCTTGGGGGCCTACCTTTCGGTGGCGCTGCACAAGCTCGTGGAGGCACCCCTGCCGGTGCTCATCCTGGCGGGTGGCTTGGCATCGGGCGCGCTCGGCCTGGTGATGGGTTACCTCACCTTGAAGCTGCGCGGCGTGTTCTTTTCGATCGCAACGCTGGCCCTGGCCATTGTCTTTCAGGCGGTCATCACCAATTGGGAATTCGTGGGCGGCGCCTCGGGGGCCTATGTGCTGCGCCCCGCGGAGGGACCATGGGGCGGCAGCTACGTGGAGTACCTCTTCTATGTGATGATGGTCATGGCAGCCGCCGCCGTGGCGCTGGCGCGCATCATCGAGCGGTCCAACATCGGCTATGGGCTGGCGGCGATCCGCGACGACGAGCTCGCCGCCGAAACCAGCGGCGTGCCGACGCTCAGGCTCAAGGTCCTGGCCACCGTGCTGTCCGGCGCGCTGATGGGGATGGCCGGCGCGCCGCTGCCATTCTATGTCGCTTATCTCGATCCGCCGTCGGCCTTCAATCTCTCCTATGCCGTCAACACCATCGCCATGCCGCTGGTCGGCGGCACCCGGACCTGGATCGGGCCGGTGATCGGCGCGGTGCTGCTGACGGCGGTCCAGGAGACGGCCATGGTCACGATCTCGTCGGCCTCGAACCTGCTGCTGGTCGGCCTCCTCATGGTCGCTTTCATCACCCTGGCGCCCAACGGCATCGTCGGTCTCGTCGCCGACCTGAGGCGGCGTCGATGAGCAGCCTCGTCCTCAGCGATCTGTCGGCGGGCTACGGCCGGGTCCGCGTCATCGAAGGCCTGTCGATGGAAGCGAAGGGCGGCGAGACGGTGGCTTTGCTCGGCACCAACGGCAACGGCAAGTCGACCGTGATGCGCTGCATCATGGGCCTGCTCACGCCCAGCGCGGGCAGCATCAAGGCCGTGATCGACGGCACGGCCTACGAGCTCGCCGGCATGTCGACCGAGGATATCGTCTCGCTGGGCATCGTCATGGTGCCGGAAGGCCGCCGTCTATTCCCGCGCCTCACGGTGCAGGAGAACCTGACCTTGGGTGCGTCGCGCCGGCTCGCCCGCAAGGTGCTGTCGCGCAACATGGAGTTCTGCTTCGAGGCCTTTCCTCGACTCAAGGAGCGACGCTCGCAGCTCGCCGGCAGCATGAGCGGCGGCGAGCAGCAAATGCTGGCGCTCGGTCGCGCCCTGATGACCGAGCCGCGCATCCTGCTGGTCGACGAGCCGTCGGTCGGGCTGGCGCCGCTTCTGGTCAAGCGTACCATCGAGAAGATCAAGGAGCTGAAGGACGAGAGGCAGTTGACGGTTCTGATGGCCGAGCAGAACTTTCACCAGGCGTTGACGATTGCCGACCGCGGCTATGTCATCGTGCACGGCCAGATCGTGTTTGCCGGTAATTCGGCCGAAGAGCTGAACAACAACGAGCTCATCCAGAAGTTCTACATGGGACTGTAGGGAGAAACGCATGACACAGACGACGATTGGTCGACGCAACGTCATGGCAGGTGCGCTTGGCGGCATCGCTGCCGCACGGGCGACGGCGGTGTGGGCGGCGGATCCGATCAAGATCGGCTTCTCGATCCCGCAGACAGGCGGCCTCGCGGCGGTCGCCCTGCAGGCGTTGCTCACCATGCAGCTCTGGTCGGAGGATGTGAACAAGCGCGGCGGTCTTCTCGGGCGGCCGGTTCAGCTCGTGACCTACGACGACCAGTCCAATCCCGCCAACGTGCCACGCATCTACACGAAGCTGATCGATGTCGACAAGGTCGACCTGATCGTCACCAACGGCACCAATCTCACGGTGCCGGCCATGCCGATCGCCATGCAGCGCGGCATGGTCGTGCTCACCATGCTGGCTCTCGCCATCAACGACAAGTTCAAATACCCGCGCTTCTTCCAGACCATGCCGTACGGGCCGCATGGCAAGGCGTCGATCAGCGCCGGCTTCTTCGACGCGGCGATGGGCATGAACCCCAAGCCCGCGACGGTCGCGTTGGTCGGCGCCGATGCCGAGTTCTCCAAGAGCGCTGTAGATGGAGCGCGCGAGCAGGCCAAGAATCGCGAGCTCAAGATCGTGTACGACCGCACCTATCCGCCGCCCACCGTCGACTTCGGGCCGATCATCCGCGGCATTGCCGCCACCAATCCCGACATCGTCTATGTCGGCAGCTACCCGGTCGATACGTCGGGCATGATCCGCGCCGCGCGCGAGCTCAACTTCCGGCCCAAGCTGTTCGGCGGCGGCATGGTCGGAACGCAGGCAGCGACGCTCAAGGGCGATCTCGGCGAGATGCTGAACGACATCGTGAGCTACGAGCTCTATTGTCCGGCAGTCGCCGACAAGTTCCCGCAGGTCGAGCCGCTCTTGAAGAAATATCAGCCGCTCGCCAAGGAGAAAGGTATCGATCCGCAGGGCTATTACGTGCCGCCCTTCACCTATGCCACGATGCAGATCCTCGAGCAGGCAGTCACCGGCAACGGCGGGCTCGACCAGGACAAGCTCGCCAAATACATGCATGCCACGACTTTCAAGACCATCGTCGGCGACATCAAGTTCGGGCCCGACGGCGAATGGGATCACGATCGTCTGCTGTGGGTGCAGTTCCGCGGGCTGAAGGGGCAGGGCATGGAGCAGTTCACCAACTCGTCGGCCGAAGTCGTGATCAACCCATCCGAATACCGCACCGGCGAGTTGCGCTATCCGATGGGCCTGGCCAAGCAATGAGCGAGCCCGTTGCCATCGTCACTGGTGGCCTGCGCGGCCTGGGCAAGGCCATGGCGCTTGGCCTGCTGCGCAGCGGCCGCAGGGTCGTCGCGGTCGGGCATATCGCCAAGGACCTCACCGACATGCAGCGCGAAGCTGGGCAACTGCACGTCAACCTGCATTGCATCGCGCTCGATCTACGTAAGCCGGCAGCGTGTGACGAGGTGATCATCGAGACCGAGCGGCGTTTCAACGGCATCGACATCCTCGTCAACAACGCCGGGCTCACCTTCACCTACACAGACCCCGAACGGTTCGTGAAGGGCCCCCGCAAGTTCTGGGAGCTGAGCGACGAGATCGTCCAGAACACTCTGGATACAAACTACGTGGTTGCCGATCAGATGACGCGTCGCGTCGTCCCGCGTCTGTTGAAGCGCGGCTGGGGACGCATCGTCAACGTGACCACCAAGCTCGATACCATGAACCGGGAGGGCAGCGTTCCCTACGGCCCCTCGAAGGCTGCCCTCGAGATGGCGACGGAGATCTGGGCGAAGGAGCTCGCCGGAACCGGTGTGACGGTGAACATCGTCAATCCGGGGGCGGGCGCCAACACGCCCGGCATGGCCAAGGAGATGCGCGACTGGTCCGCCGCGGGCCGGGCGCCCAGGCTGGTGGAGCCGGCGGAGATGGTGGCGCCACTGCTGTTCGTGGTGTCGCGCGAAGCCGACAAGGTGAACGGCTACCGGTTCGACGCCAATACGTGGTTGAACGGCGTTCCCCCCTCCGAGAGCGCACGGCGCACTGGGCGCAAGGCGGGCTTCGAGCTCTATCCGCTCTCAGACTGCTTCACGTCGTGAACAAGAAAGACGATCCATGGACTGGAATCCCAAGCCGCTCGATCCTGCCGACGTGACCTTGCATCGGCGTGGCCGCGGCAAGCCGATGCTGCTGCTGCATTGCCTGGGCATGGACTGGCATTTCTGGGACGTGCTCGATCCGCTCACCGACCAATTCGAGCTGATCGCCTACAGCTTCCCCGGCCATCACGATACAAGGCTGCCGGCGGGCCACTACGGCGAGGCCGAGCTCACCGAACAATTGTGCGCCTTGATGAAGCGCGAAGGCATCGCCAAGGCCACCATCGCCGGCATCTCCATGGGTGGCTCGTTGGCGCAGCACTTCGCCGGCACCTATCCTGAGATGGTGGATCGCGTGGTGCTGTGCGATTGCACCCCGCGCTACAACGACGAGATGCGCGCCAACTGGCCGGTGCGGGCGGCGCTCGCGCGCAAGAACGGCGTGGCCAGCCTGATCCCGATGCTGGAGAAGGTGTTCTTCACCCAGGCCTCGCTCGATGAGAACGGGCCCAATGTACAGCACGTGAAGGAGAAGTGGGCGTCCTGCGACGGCGAGGGCTACGCGCTGGGCTGCGAATGGCTCTCGATGCTCGATACGCGGGAGCAGGCGAGGCGGATGACGATGCCGACGCTTGTCCTGCTCGGCTCCAACGAGGGGCAGCCCTTCAAGGACGCGGCACGCTGGATGGCGGACAACATTCCGGGCAGCAAAGGCATCGTCGAGGTGCCGAATGCGGGCCATGCCTCGGTGCGCGAACGGCCCGAGCTTGTGATGAAGGAGTTCCGCCGCTTCCTTGGTTGAGCGATCGGGCACCGCTTGACTCGATCCTGGTCTTTCGGCAGCGCTGGCGGCATGACGTCCTTGACCGTGCTCACCGACTGGCTGGCCGATGCCGGCCTGCGCAACCTGCCGCTCGACGAGATCGTCGATGGCTTCTCGCGCCGGCTCAACGACATCGGCATCCCGGTGGCCCGCATCTTCGTCGGCATGAACACGGTGCATCCCATGGTCCGCGCGCGCAGCATGATCTGGGATCGCGCGAGCGGGCCCGCGGTGCGTTTCGAGTTTCGCCACGTCGAGGTCGATGCGCCCATCCTGCGCCAAAGCCCCTTCGCGCCCATGCTGGCTCACGGCATCAGCGAGAAGCGCTACGATCTCACCTCGCCGAGGCCGGAACACGAGGTGCCCGTCTTCGAGGAACTGCGCGCTGCCGGCATGACCGAATGGCTGGGCCGCGTCTTCCCCTTCGGCGAGCTGGCGCCATTGGTTGGCGGTCCAGAGGGCCCTGGGCGTGTTGGCGAACTTTGGCTGGTTTGCTCTGTCACCACCAACCGTCCGGGCGGCTTCAGCGACGGCCACCTCGAGACTCTGCGTGGCCTGCTGCCGGTCTTTGCGCTCGCCGCCAAGGCGACCACAATGCGCGCCATCGGACAGGGGCTTCTGGCCGCCTATCTCGGCGATGATCCCGCCGGTCGGGTGCTGGCAGGCACGGTGATGCGGGGCGAGGTGCAGGGTGTCGAAGCCGTGCTCTTCTACGCCGACCTGCGCGGCTTCACCGCCATCGCCGATACGCTGCCCGGCCGCGACCTGATCGTCCTGCTGGACGACTGCTTCGACTGCATGGTGCGCCCGGTGACGGCGCGCGGCGGCGAGATCCTGAAATTCCTAGGCGACGGCCTGCTCGCCATTTTCCGGATCGAAGATCGCCCACGCGCCGAGACCTGCACGCTGGCACTGGAGGCCGCAGGCGAGGCGCTGTCACTGATGGACTCCCTGATCGCGGGCCGCGCCGCCAAGCCCACGCCCGGCCTCGATATCGCGCTGCATATCGGACGCGTACAGTACGGCAATGTCGGTGCCGAGGCGCGGCTCGACTTCACCGTCATCGGCCCCGCCGTCAACGAAGCCGCGCGGATCGAGCTTCTGTGCAAGGACCTCGGCCGCAATCTCCTGGCCTCGCAGGCGTTCGCAGAGGCGGCGGAGACGAGTGGTCATTGCCTGGTGTCACTCGGTCGTCATCGCCTGCGCGGTGTGCGCGAGGAGACGGAGCTGTTCGGGCTCAGTGAGGAACAGATCAAACGCTGATCTGGTTCAGCTCCTTGCCGGCGTGTTCGGGCACCCAGAGCCAGACGCCGATTGCCATCAGCACCATGAAGGCCGGGATGCAGAGAAAGGCGAGCATGAAGGAGCCGGTCGCCTGCTGCAGCGCCACCGTCGCGAACGGCCACAGCACGAAGCCGACGAAGTAGGCGATCGCCCAGACGACGCCGTTGGCCACGCCACGCACGCGGGTCGGAAAGATCTCGGCCGTCAGCACGGTGCTCGGCCCCCAGAAACCGAGGAAGCCGAAGCTCCAGGCCAGGCCGAAGATCCACAGCAGTAGGCGGCTGTCGGTGAAGATCCAGGCGGTGAGGAAGAGGGCACCTTGGAGCAGCGTGACGATGAAGCCGGCACGCCGGCCGACCCGATCGGCAAGCCAGCCGGCTAGCCACAGGCCGAAGAAGCCGACGATGCCCCAGGCGATATAGAAGGTGCTGTACTCCGCCGTCGACCAGCCCTTCTCGGAGGCGAGGTAGAGTGGCATCCAGGCTCCGACGGTTCCGTAGATGCAAGTGCTGCAGCAGGCGACGAAAAGTGCAACAAATGTCGCCGGCAGCGTGTCGGGCATGAAGACCTGGCGAATCCCGACCCTGTCTGCCTTGAAGAGCCAGGCGCGGTCTTCGTCACTTACCGGCTCGCCCCGTTCCAGTGCCGTGCGCACACGCGCCTTGCGATCCTGGGTCCGCACCCAGTAGGGCGATTCGGGACAGGTCCCGCGCACGTAGATCGCTAGCAGCGCGATGATGCCTGGCACCATGACCGCCGTCCGCCAGCCCCAGGTCGCGGCGGCGACGCCGGTGATCGCACCCGCCAACGAGGCGCCGAAGCACCACGCCGCGCGGTTGATGCTGATGACGCGCCCGCGCAGCCGCGCCGGCCATGTTTCCGCCACCAGCATCGAGCCCAGTGACCATTCGCCATTCAGCGCGAAGCCGATGATCGAACGAGCGATCACGAACACCGCGAAGGTGGGCGAGAGCGCAACGACAGGCATCAGCAGCGAGAACAGCGCGATGTTGATCGCGAGCAGCGTTCGCCGCCCATAACGGTCGGAAAGCCACGGCCAGACATAGAGGCCCGCAATGCCGACAAAGAGCGAGATCTGAAGGCCCGTCCGGTACTCCGGCACGGTCAAGGCGAACTCCTTGATCACCAGCGGCGAGATGAGGGCGAAGATCACGCCGTCCATGCCGTCGAACCCCCAACCCAGGCCGTTGGCGGTGGCGACGTGCCAATGTGTCGGGGTGATGCGGCTATCGTCGGCGACGGCGCGATAGTTCGCGTGCCGCATGTGCTTCTGCTCGAGTGGACCGACGCTTGCGGGACGATACGAAGGCGCGTTCGGCAGCCCACCTGCCTCGTCGGCCGTGGTTGTGCTCATGGCGTTTCCTCCTACAGCGGCTTTGGTGCCGTTCGTTTGCGCTGCTTTGGCTCAGCGTCGGTTGAAGGATGCGGACAAGGCAAGCCTGCAATTCGACTCGAATGAAGATTTCACAAGTGACTTCTGCACAGCGAAGAGCCGCGGGCCGGCATGCGAGAACGACAACAGGCGTCCTTGAAGCCTGCGACCAAGCATCGGGTGATGACCAACGGGCACCATGCGACGCAACGTTTCCCTGCGGTCTGGACGACCTGTCATCGGCAGCATTCTCACCCACGCTTCCATGACCTGTGCCGCTTTCCGGCGCTGGGTCGCGCTATGCGATTGTCGCTCTTGCGAGCTGCTCGATTGGAGGGAGAGTCCTCGTCCGCCTTGGATCCGATGCCGTTCCGCCGCCTTCCAGGACCTTTCGGATCATCTGCTGGCTGATGTGGGGCGCCCAGGTTGAGATGAATGAGTACATGGAACGACTAACGTACGCCTGTTTTCGCAACACGACCTGGACAGTGCTGGGTTGGAAGAGGGAGTCGACGTTCATGGCGAAGAGATTGACGTCAGCGACCGGATCGAACGCCACCTTGGCGAGGATTGCCACGCCCATGCCCGCTTCCACGTATTTCTTGCATGCGTCCGCGTCGGTCGCCGTACAGACGATCTGGGGCCGCAGTCCAGCTTCATCGAAGACCTTGTCCAACGTCAGGCGAATCGCAAAGCCGCGTGGATAGGAGACGAATGGAAACTCTACGAGCCGCTTGAGGCTCAGCGTCTTCTCCCTGGTGAGAAGATGGCCTCGGGGAACAAAAAGACTTGTGGACGAGGCAAAGGCGGGAATCGCTGCCACTCTGTCCGCCAGCGTATGTGCGATGGTTGTGCGGTCATGTTGATCGTGCCAGCCCAGGACAGCCTGGTGGTCGACGCCAAGGTTGCGCCTCAGGACATCCATCAGGTAGCTGTCGGCGCGCCGGCACATGTGCGGATCCAGGCAGGCACCAGCGAACGACGCCGGACGTGAATGCCGTTGTGACGCTCGTTTCTGCGGACCTGACGCGCGACCCGCCGGCGGGGGCCCAGCCGGTCGCTCCCTACTATAAGGTGCGTCTCACCATTGCGCCGGAGGAGCAGGCAAAGCTCAGCGGTCTCAAGCTCGTTCCGGGAATGCCTGTCGAGGCCTTCATTCAAACCTATGCGAGGACGCCGCTGCAATATCTGCTGAAGCCTTTGAACGATCAGATCGCGCGCACCTTTCGCGAGCGATAGCGTCGTAGTGGCTCTGATGTCCGCGGAACCGGCCTGGACGACAATGGCAACCTTGCCGTGTTGGCCTCCGCAACTTCGGCTCGCCAAGTCTGCGAGAGGTTGCCTGGAAGCGTGTGCAGGACCTGGAACCTTTACACGATCGGCACGCGCCTCGCTGCGACGGCGGCAGGCGAAATCACCTCGATGTCGAGGGGAACGCGCCAGCGTTCCGTGTAACGGACCTGAGGCGCGGCGTTGCCTGCCTTCGCGCCGTCCAGCACGAAGCCGGCAAGGCCTCCTTCCAGGACGTCGTTGCACTTCTGCACGTAGACGGGAAAACCGCCGATATAGGGCATGAAGACGCGCGGCCGTCCCGGGATATTGGCGCCGACGTACCACGAGCTGCAGGTCGACCTGAGCGACACCTGTGCGACCTCGTTCACGTGCTCGACCCAGGCATCCTCGTCCTGCACCGTGGGCTCGATCGTGACCGCGCCGACATCGCGCAGATGGCCGATGCAGTCCGCCAGCCAGTCGACATGCTGCTCGATGGACTGAATCATGCTCGCCAGCACCGAGGGGCTGCCCGGGCCGGTGATCATGAACAAATTGGGGAAGCCGGCGGAGGCGAGGCCGAGATAGGCGCGGGGCCCCGCCCGCCATTTCTCCGCGAGCGTCAGGCCATTGCGGCCGACGATCTCGATCCTGTCGAACGAACCGGTCATCGCTGCAAAGCCTGTCGCCGAGACAACCGCGTCCAGCTTGTACTCGATGCCGCCGACCTCGAGGCCTTCAGGCGTGAAGCGTTCGATGGGAGACTTGGCGACGTCGACCAGCTTCACGTGCGGCAGATTGTAGGTCTCGAAATAGCCGGTATCGACGCAGAGCCGCTTGCAGCCAAAGACATTGTCGGGGCACAGCAGCGCAGCCGTCGCCGGATCCTTCACGACGCTTCTGATCTTGCGGCGCGCGAAGTCGGCGATGGTGTCGTTGGCGGCCTTGTCGAATAACAGGTCGCCGTAGCTGCCGAGGAACGGCAGGCCGCCGCGCGCCCATGCCTCCTCGTATTGCCGTTCGCGCTCCTCGGGCGCGGCTGCGAGGGCTGGGCTCGTGTTGAAGGGGAAGTAGAAGCCGGTGGGACGTGCACGCCCCTTGGCGCGCAGCTCGGGATAGGTGGCCTTCACGGCCGTGCGATACTCATCCGTCAGGCTTTCGTTCCACGCCGGCACCGAGTAGTTGGGCGTGCGCTGGAACACCGTGAGGGCCGCGGCCTGCTGGGCGATGATCGGAATGGATTGGATGGCCGAGGAGCCGGTGCCGATGACTCCGACACGAAGCCCGGTAAAGTCGACGCCCTCATGCGGCCACTCGCCGGTGTGGTAGATGGGGCCGCGGAAGGCCTCCATCCCCTTGAAGACCGGTCGGTTCGGGGCCGACAGGCAGCCGACCGCCATGATGCAGAACCGGGCGCGGACCCGATCACCGCGATCCGTCTCGACCTGCCAGCATTGTGCGGTCTCGTCGAACGCCGCCTTGATCACCCGCGTCTCGAAGCGGATGTCACGGCGCAGGTCGAAGCGGTCGGCCACATGGTTTGCATAGGCCAGGATCTCGGGCTGCGGCGCGTATCTCTCCGACCAGTCCCATTCCTGATCCAGCTCCTCGGAGAAGGAGAAGGAATACTGCATGCTCTCGACGTCGCAGCGCGCGCCCGGATAGCGGTTCCAGTACCACGTGCCGCCGACACCGCCACCGGTTTCGTAGACCCGCGCCGACAGACCCAGCCCGCGCAGGCGGTGCAGCATGTACAGACCGGCGAAGCCGGCGCCGACCACGACGGCGTCGAACGTCACGCCCGTTTCCGCGACTCTTGACGTCTGCGACCGGCCATTTGAACCCATCGGCATCACTCACAGCAGATAAATAATGAACGTTCATTTATATAGAAAGTCTAGCGCCTCGCCAAGATGGGTTTCGCGTAGGCCCAGGCCGAGCGCACGAAAAATCCGAGGAGGATTCCGATCAGCGTCAGAATGGCAGCTCCCGCCGGCATGGCGTAGCCGCGGGCAGGGGAGGCCAGAATGCCCTGTGCGACAAAAAGACCTATGAAGACTAGGGCGGCTCCCTCGACCAGGGCGCCGGGAGCAAACCGCACTCGGCGCCAGAGGCCCAGGGCCGTCGCAACGACGAAGTGGCCCAACCCAAAGGCCAGGATCACGCCCAGGGGCGGCGCCGGATCGACGATCGGATCGGACAGGATGATCTTGGCCTTCTCGACATAGATCCGGGCCACCTCCTCTGGCTCGTTCAGCACGATCTCCAGATAGAGCCGCCACATGATCCTGAAGAAGTCGGCCGAGCAATGAATGACATCTGGATCGATCTTCTGAGCATTCGCCAGGGCGACATTGTCGTCGTAGGCAATCCCGAACGCATTCGGAACGGCTCCCAGCCCCATGTAGAGAATATCTGAAAAGCCGTGCCGGCCGACGCGTTGTCCCGCCTCGATCTCGAAGACGGCATCACGCGTCGCGCTCGGGAGATAGGCCATGGCATATGCGGCGACGGCCAGAAGGGCCACGACAAGCGTCCCGCGGATCGGGCGATCCTCTTGCCGCCGGCGCAGCATAAGGAAGACCATGACGGCAAGCGTCGTGACGATGCCCATCAAGCCGATCGCCTCGCGGATCAAGGAGGCCATGGCAAGGCCGAGGAGACCCAGGCCGACATAAATCGTCGCCAGTCGCGGAGAGAGAAAGCGGAGCTCCCTGGCCAGCAGGGCCATCGGCAGGACTGCCGCCATGCTGGCCGCTCCAATCAAGGCCCAATGCGGCGAGACGCCGATCCATTTGAGGTAGACGACCGGCCCCAGATACAGGAACACAAGAGCGCAGACATAAGCGCGGATCGCGAACAGGAAGCTCGCCAACAAGACGAAGCCCAGGCCGTTCAGCATTATGTTCAACCGAGCGACGTCGACAAAGGAAGCCGTCTGTCCGCTCGCAATCGCCCATATATCCAGCAGGAGCGCGTGGCCGGGGTCGTCGCCAAGCGCTTCCTCGGCGATGGGTATCAATTTGCCGTCGTCGCCGCAGACGACAAGCCAGACGCCGGTCTCGCGGGCGCACGCTGTGCTCTTCAGCCAGACGTTGGTCTGCTCCCAGTCCGACGCGCTCAATTCCGTGTAATTGCGTTCCACGTCGTCAAGCGAGGTCTTCAGGGTGTCCCATCCAAAGGCTGTCAGCAGGGCGGCGAACAGCAGCCATTTCAGCTTCTGGCTGGCCCGGAAGGCTTGGGACAATGACCGGAGCGATGGCCCATCGTCAGATGCGCTATCGGTAGCATGCCCCATCTCTACGTCCCCCCAAGACGTATTGAACTCCAGTCAGGCTGCAATAGCAGGCAGCCTGAACGCATTCAATTCATATGCCATTGGAGATAGAATTCATGGATGGAGCGTGCTGTCCTGCAACAGCTTCTGCTGGAAGCCGAAAGTCTCCTTTACCGCGGGGAGTGCACGATTGCTGAGCAACGCGAGCTCATAGGGACGCTGGAGCGCCGCGGCGGCGATGCGACGATCGCAAAGCTGTCCTTGAGACGATTGGAGACCAAGCAGGCGAGACACATTGCCGATCGCAATCGGCTGTTCAAGCAGCTGACGGACTGCTCCTAGAGCATGAGGGGTTCGGCTGGCTTGCGCCGCTACTGCAGCGGCACTGTCAGGTTCAGGGTGGGTACCGACGGACGGTAATAGTCCTGATAAGCTGGCACGTACGTGACCGGCGGCGGATAGGCGATTACGGGCGGCGACGTGTAGTTATACATCTTCTTGGCTTGGCCCGGTGGCAGGCAGCCTTTCGCCGCGAGACCCGGCGGGCAGCCGGCGGCGCCTTGCGCCATCGCCGGCAGGGCCAGCGCCAAGCTCACGATGGACGCCAGACCGGTGGACGCCAGAGCCGCGAAAACGATCCGCATGAGAGCCTCCTCGTGGGCGCCTTGATCAGGCGCCGCATAGCCTATGAAACGCTTGCGTAGCAGCTGAAGGTGGCGTCGATGCGCCCAAAAGGGCGTGGCCACAGCTTTGTCACCCGCCAGAGCCCGTTCTAGTGGCGGCGGAGGAAGTGCAGCAGGTTCTGATTGAACTGCTCTGGGTCCTGGAGAAACGAGAAGTGGCTGACCTCGGGCTGGATCAGCAGCCCGGCATTGGGGATCTGGGCCGCCATGTACTCCGTGTTCTCGCGCTTGATCGCCTCGTCGTGGTCGCCGTCGACGATCCAGGTCGGCGCCGAAATCCCGGCGAGCTGCGCGGCCGTATAGTTCGGCTGGGTCTCCCACATCTTGGAGATCTGCTCGAGGAACGACTTGTACTGAGTGGGTGTCGGCGACAAAGCCTCATACTCCTTCTCGGCCCGGGCGATGAAGGCGTTGAAGACTGGACTCTGGGCGATGTCCCTGACGCCGCTCGGATCGGAATTGGCGGCGAAGGCGAAAAGCTTGGCGAGCCGTGCCGGATGGCGAATGGCGATGTCGAGACCGAGGATCGCACCGTCGCTCCATCCGACCACGGCGGCCTTCGGAATCTTCAGGAAATCCATCAAGCCGATCACGTCTGATGCCATCAGCTCGTAGCCGTATGGCCGCTCGTCGCGCGTGCTGCGGCCGTGGCCGCGGCTATCCATGACGATCACCCGGTAATGCTCTGCCAGCGCCGGCCCCTGGTGGCCCCAGTAGTTCGCGTTGGCGAGCCCGCCATGCAGCAGGATCACCGGCTCACCACCGTCGGCTTTTCCGAAGGTGGCGTACCAGATCTTCACGCCGTTCACCGGCGCCAGCCCGCTCTCCTCGGCTTTGGGCAAGGTCGGGGTCGGCGGCAGCGTCAGCCATTGCGGCTCGGCACGCGCAGACGCAAGCGTACCGACAACCATCGTCAAGCAAACGAGCAAGCCGATGAGGCGCATGCGATCAGGCGCCTTGCATGCCGCGGACCAGGCGGCCGGGCAGCGCCCCCGTTGCCTTCCCCTGGCGATAGACGACGGCGCCCGAGACGATGGTCGCCTCGAAGCCGTCCGTACGCTGGACCAGTCGCTTGCCACCGGCCGGAAGGTCATAGACGACCTCGGGGCTGCGCAGCATGAGCTTGTCGTAGTCGAGCATGTTGAGGTCCGCCTTCAGGCCGACCTGCAGCCGCCCGCGGTCGTTCAGGCCGATCGCTGCAGCATTGTCCGCCGTCAATCGCTTGATGGCCCACGCGACCGGAAACAGGGAGCCTCGTTGGCGATCGCGCGTCCAGTGAGTGAGCGTATAACTGGTGGCCGTCGCATCGCACATGATGCCGACATGCGCGCCACCGTCGCCCAGGCCGAGCAGCGTGTTGGGGGCGGCGATCATCTCGCCCACCACGTCGAGATTACCCTCGGCATAATTGGTGACGGGCAGATACAGGATCGCCTTGCCGTCGCGCTCGAGCAGCAGATCGTAGGCCACTTCCTCAGGCGAGCGCCCTTCTCGTGCCGCGCGCGCGGCAACACTGTGCTCGGCGGCAGGCTCGTAGTTCGGTGGATCACCCAGAGGATACATGCGGTCCCAGCACTCGACCCGGCGGGCGCGCCGGCTGCCCTCGAAGGCCTCG
>Ga0081455_10001835_pt1 | contig 25601 bp, 19 predicted proteins | sample TabmetS3T2R1_FD_70207 | JGI IMG/M metagenome (GOLD analysis project Ga0081455, IMG submission 70207) | Tabebuia heterophylla rhizosphere microbial communities from the University of Puerto Rico - S3T2R1 | ecosystem: Host-associated > Plants > Roots > Rhizosphere ...
GCGCGATTCGCCGCCGATCGAGCGGTCGCGCTGCTTCAGGGCAAGCTCGAAGTGCGCGACGTGCGCGGCACGATCGCCGGGCCGCTCACCGTCGCCGGCATCCGCTGGTTCGACGAGAAGTCCGGCGTCGACGTGCACGTCGCGCGAGTCTCGCTGGACGTCGCGATGCGCGAGCTGCTCGGCAAGCGCGCGCACATTCAGTTCGTCGCTGTGAACGGCGTGGACGTGCGCCTGTTCGCGCATCCGCCGAAGCCCGAGGAGCCGAGCCATTTCTCGCTGACACCACCGCTCGACATTCTGCTCGATCGCCTCACGGTGAATGGCGCGCGCGTCTCCAAGGATGGCAAGCCGCTCGTCGTCGTTCGCACTGCCGAGGCGGCGGCCAGTTGGACGAGCAAAGGGATTGCGCTTCAGAAGCTCAATATTGATTCACCCGACGGCAGCGTGCATCTCGCTGCGAACGTCAAGGAGGAGCGCGTGAACGCGGAGACCGCGTACGCGGGGCGCGCGACAGGCAGCTTTCGCTGGAAACTCGGCGATCTCGACTATGCCGGCGATCTCACGGCGACGAGCGCGAAGCAGCAGCTCACCTTGAATCTGCAGATGCGCGCGCCCTTCGCCGCGCGGCTGAATGCAACACTCGGGGAGACGGAGCAGTTGCCGTGGAAGTTCGACCTCGCCGTACCGAAGTTCGATCCGCGCGAGCAGCTGTTGAAGGGCGGCTCGCTCGAAAGCCTCGCGGCTACGCTGCGTGGTGAAGGCGACCTCACGGTCGCCGAGGTCCACGGCACGGCGACGATCAACGGGCAGAGTCTGCGCATCGAGCCTGCTCGGGTGCGTTACGCAGAGAACATCCTGAAGATCGAAGCGCTCACGCTCATCGACCCTGCTGGCCGCGGCACACTCAGTGCAGCGGGCGACGTGCGCTTCGGCCCGGCGGCTGCGGCGGCGGACGCGTCCGCTCCACCGTTCTTCGCGAACCTCAACGTGCAGTGGAAAGAGGTGGTGCTGCCGAAGGAATGGGTCGGGCAGCCGCTCGGCTCGCATGGCGAGCTGAAAGTCGTCGGCTCCATGACGACCTTCACGGCCGATGGCCAGCTCGCGCTCGGGCCGCCCAATCACCTCGCCGATATGGTGCTCGCCATCGCGGGCACGCCCGAGCAGATTCAGGTGAAGCAGCTCGCCGTCACGGAGAAGACCGGCAAGCTGAGCGCGACCGGCACCGTGCAATTGAAGCCGCAAATCGGGTGGCAGTTCGCGGCGACGGCCCAGCGCTTCGACCCGGGACAGTTCGTCGCGGGTTGGCCGGGGCAGCTCGGATTCGCGCTCGATACGAAGGGCAAGCTCACGGCTGCGGGGCCGGATGCCTCGCTCGATCTGAAGAATCTGCAGGGCACGCTGCGCGGTCGCTCGCTTTCCGGCCAAGCGGCGCTCACGGTGAATCCGCAGAAGGTCGTCGCGGGAACGTTGAGCTTGAAGTCCGGCAAGAGCTCCGTCGGGCTCACGGGCCGAGGCGGCAAGACATTGGACGTCGACACGCAGTTCGAGATCGCCTCGCTCGATGACTGGCTGCCGAAGTCGGGCGGCTCGCTCAATGGGAAGTTTCACGTCTCGGGCACCTGGCCAGTGCTCGCCGTCGAAGGGAGTGCGCAGGGTCGCGGGCTCGCGCTCGGCGAGTATTCGGTGAAGGCCATCGACGTGAGCGCGAACGTGAAGAATCCCCAGTCGCCCGCAGGCTCGCTGAAAGTCACGGCCACGGAAGTCCTCGCCGCGGGCTTCAGCTTCTCGGACGCGGAGCTCACCGTGTCCGGCAGCGACAAAGATCACTCCGTGGAGCTCACGGCCACCGGCCAGCCGCTCACGGCGCAGGTGAAAGTACACGGCGCGCGCGATCGCGACAGCTGGTCCGGCACGGTAGATCGACTCACGCTCGCCGCGGTGGGCCTCGAGCCGCTCTCGCTGCGCCAGCCTGCGAAGGTGAGCTGGTCGCCGCGCGGCTTCGAGGTCTCGGAGAGTTGTCTCGCGGGCGAGCACATCAGCGCGTGCGTCGCGGCCAGCCAGAACGAAGCCGGTGAGTTGAGCGGCAAGTATCGTCTCGAGCATCTGCCGCTGGGTTTGATCGCCGCGCTCGCCGCGCCGGAGTTGCCGATGCGCATCGAGGCGGTCATCGAAGGCGACGGCAGCATTCGCCGCACGCGCGAGGGCCAACTCTTCGGCGACGCGCGCATCACCTCGTCCTCCGGACGCATCACCGATGCGGTCGCGGCCGCGCAGGAAGACGCCGCGGATGCGCTCCTCACGTACGAGAATCTGAAGCTCGAAGCGACCCTCGCAGGCAACACGGCGAACGGCACGCTCGGCGCGACACTCGGCAACGGTGGCAGCCTCGAAGGCAGAATCGCGCTCGCGAATCTCAGCAGCTCGGCTGCTTCGATCGAGGGCAACGTGAAAGTCGTGCTCGCGGATTTATCCCCCGCCGGCCTCTTCGTGCCGCAACTCTCCGACGTGCATGGACGTGGCGAAGCGAACGCTGCTGTCTCCGGCACCATCGCCGATCCGCGCATCACCGGCGACGTCGCGCTTCGCGAGCTCGCGGCGGAAGTCCCGCAGCTCGGCATCAAGCTGCACGACGGCGAGCTGACGGCAAACCTCACGGAAACCAAGAACGTCAAGCTGAACGGCAAGATCGCGTCCGGTGACGGGCAGGTCACGTTGAGCGGCGACACCAACAGCGAAGGCGTGCTGAAGGTGAAAGTGCAAGGCAAGGACTTCGTGGCCGCCAATATTCCGGGCGCGAAGGTGTCCATCGCGCCGGATCTCGATTTCGAACGCGCCACCGAGAAGATGACGCTCGGCGGCAGTGTGACCGTGCCGCGCGCCGACGTCGATCTGACGAAGCTGCCGAAGCAAGGCGCGAGCGTGCAGCGCGCCTCGCCCGACGTCGTCGTGGTGGACGACCAAGATGCCGCGGTGGAGAAGTCGAAGAGCGTGCCGCTCGAAGTGCACGTGACGCTAATTCTCGCCAAGGACGTGAACCTCGTCGGCTATGGACTCACCTCGAAAGTCGAGGGCCAGCTCGTCGTGCACGAAGTGCCGGAGCAGGCGACGACCGCAAACGGTGAGCTACGCGTGAGCGGCAAATACAAGGCGTACGGGCAGGACCTCACCATCGAGCAGGGGCGTTTGCTCTACGCAGGTCAGTCGATCACCGATCCGCAGGTGAACTTGATTGCGACGCGCACGGTCGACACGGTGACTGCAAAGCTGATCGTGAGCGGTAGCGCGTCGAAACCCCTTCTCGAAGTGACGGCCGACCCGCCGCTGCCGCAAACGCAGGCGCTGTCGTATCTCGTGGCCGGCAAGCCGCTGAGCGAAGTGGGCAGCGGCGAAGGTGACATGGTGCAGTCGGCGGCGCGCTCGCTTGGCGGCGCGGCGGGGAACTTGCTGGCGAAGGGACTCGGGAAGCGGCTCGGCATCGACGAGATCGGCATCGAGGACACGCCCGAAGCGGGCGGCTCGGCGTTTACCGTCGGGCAATACTTGTCGCCGCGCTTGTACTTGAGCTACGGCGTCGGGCTGTTCGAGCCGGGGCAAGTGGTGACGTTGCGCTACCGGATCAGCTCGAAGGTGTCCCTTGAAGCCGTGCAGGGAACCCTCAGTCAGAAGGCGGGTATCAACTATCGCGTGGAGAAGTGATGAGCGCCAAACCCAGGAAAATCCCAGGGCCGGATCACCCGATTACGCTGGCGCCGAATCCGGCGCGGATCGTGGTGATGGTCGGCGGTCAAGTCATCGCCGACACGCGTGCCGCCGTGGCGCTGAAAGAAGCGAGCTATCCGCCGGTGCAGTACATCCCGCGCGAAGACGTGGACATGTCGAAGCTCACGCGCACGACTCACGCGACGTACTGCCCGTACAAAGGTGACGCTGCGTATTACAGCATTCCGGCGGGTGGCGATCGTTCCGTGAATGCGGTCTGGACCTACGAGAACCCTTATCCGGACGTCATCCAGATCAAGGATCACCTCGCGTTCTACCCCAATCGCGTGGATAGCATCGAAGAACGCGGCGGCGGCTGAATGCCACGAATTCACAGGTCGGAGGCCGTCAGGGCGATGCCGAACCTTTAGCGCGTTGACGGCCTATCGCGGCAGTGCCTGAGGTCGGCGCGCACGGCGCCTCGCCCCGGCAACCCCGTCAATGCGCTGCCCCGAAGGGCATGCTAAAGCCGCTGCGCGGCCTCGACCTTCGACAGCTCGCGGTCGAAGGTGCCGAGCGGGATGTGACCGCCCTTGCGCGCGATCTCCACGATTAAATAGTCCGTGAACGCCACCGCGGGCCGCTTGCGGAACCGTTCGAGCGCCGCGAGGGCCACGTCCGCGTCCTGAATCGTCAGATGCTCGTGATTGAGCAGCATCTCGACCGCGGTCGCGATCTGCTGGGACCCCAACTCGCATACTGATTCCAAAACCCAGCACGTTTCCGCGAGCACGAGGTGCGAGATCCACGCGCCCTTCGAGATGAACTCATCGGCGATCGTGGCTTGCCGCCGATCGTCGCGCACGATCAAGCGCACGAGCACATTGGTGTCAACGGCCCGCATGGCGCTTTCGCATTCGCTTGCGGATACCTTCCTCGAGCTCCGTGTCGCTCTTGGGCTGCGGCGGAGACTTGCTGAAAAGAGCGGCATGAATTTCTTCGGAGGTGTACCAACCCGCCCGCCGCACGATGACGTGATCGTCTTGCTCCTCCCATTCGATGATCGAGCCGGGGCCCACGCCGAGCTTCTTCCGCACCGGCGCGGGGACGGAGATTTGGCCTTGGGCCGTGAGCTTGGAGCGGGCGAGTGACATGGGCTCACATTACCGTGGTAATGTGAGCGCGTCAACCGACCGCGTCAGCTGGGTTGCTGTTGTCGTACCCGGATGTGCAGCTCGCGCAGCTGCGCTTCGCTCACCGGCGTCGGCGCGTCGGTCAGCGGGTCCGCCGCGGTCTGCGTCTTCGGGAACGCGATGACCTCGCGGATGCTGTCGGCGCCCGCCATCAGCATGGCGAGCCGATCGAGGCCGAAAGCGATGCCGCCGTGAGGCGGCGCGCCGAATTTCAGCGCATCGAGCAGGAAGCCGAATTTGAGACGGGCCTCGTCCGCGGAAATGCCGAGCAGCTCGAACACCGTCGACTGCATCTCCTGTCGGTGAATACGCACGGAGCCGCCGCCGATCTCGGAGCCGTTCAGCACCATGTCGTACGCCTTCGCGAGCGCCCCCTCCGGGTCGGTGCGCAGCGCCGCGGGGTCCTCGTTCACAGGTGACGTGAACGGGTGATGCATGGCCGCCCAGCGCTTCGCCTCCGCGTCGTACTCGAACATCGGGAACTCGGTGACCCACAGCGGTCGCCAACCGCTCTCGACCTTCTTCGAGTCCTGACCCACACGCAGGCGCAGCGCGCCGAGCGCGTCGCTCACGACTTTCGCGCTGTCCGCGCCGAAGAAAATCAGATCGCCGTCGAGGGCGCCGGTGCGCGCGAGAATGCCCTTCACCGCAGCGTCGCTGAGGAACTTCGTGATGGGCGATTGCAGGCCATCGCGACCCTTCGCGACTTCGTTCACCTTGATGTACGCGAGGCCCTTCGCGCCGTAGCGCGCGACATACGCCGTGTAGTCGTCGATCTGCGAGCGTGGCATCGCGCCGCCGCCCGGCACGCGCAAAGCCGTCACGCGCCCTTTCGGGTCCTTCGCGGGACCGGCGAACACTTTGAACTCGCAGTCCTGCACCAGATCGGCGACGTCGACGAGCTCGAGCGGAATGCGCAGGTCCGGCTTGTCCGAGCCGTAACGGCGCAGCGCTTCGGCGAACGACATGCGCGGGAACGGGTTCGGCAGCGCGACGTTCAGCACGTCCTTGAATATCTGCCGGATGAGTCCCTCCATCATCTGCATGATGGCTTCCTGCGTGAGGAAGGACGTCTCGATATCGAGCTGGGTGAACTCGGGCTGACGATCCGCGCGCAGGTCCTCGTCGCGAAAGCAGCGGACGATCTGATAGTAGCGATCGAAGCCCGCCATCATGAGCAGCTGCTTGAAGATCTGCGGCGACTGCGGGAGCGCGAAGAACTTGCCGGGATGCGTGCGGCTCGGCACGAGATAGTCGCGCGCGCCTTCGGGCGTCGCCTTCGTGAGCATCGGCGTTTCGAGATCGACGAAACCGTTGCCGTCGAGATAGGTGCGCATCGCGCGGGTGATCGAGTGACGCAGCCGCAGCCGCTGGTTCATCACCTCGCGGCGCAAGTCGAGATAGCGGTACTTGAGCCGCACTTCCTCGCTGACGGTTTCGTCGAGCTGGAAGGGCAGCGGCTCGGAGCGGTTCAGCACTTCCAGCTCGCGCGCGAGCAGCTCGATCTTGCCGGAGCGCAGGTTCGGGTTCGCCGTGCCGTCGGGGCGCGCACGCACGACACCGCGCACACGAATGACGAACTCGCTGCGCAGTCGGCCGGCCTCTTCGAACATCTGGGCGGCGTCCGGATCGAACACCACCTGCAACAGGCCCTCGCGGTCCCGCAAGTCGATGAAGATGACCCCGCCGTGGTCGCGGCGACGGTGCACCCACCCGGCAACCGTGACCTCCTGACCGGTGAGCTTCTCGTCGACGTGTCCGCAGTAGTGGGAGCGCATGGCTTCAGCCTGTAAGAAAACGCGTGGTGCAACAGGGCCGCGCATCTTACGGGGATTAATTCCCGCCGGGAACTCAGCGCGGGGCAGCGGCGCCGGCTGGCCGGCGGACGTGTCGGCCGCCTAAGCCCTTGATTCGGCGGGGGGAGTGAACTAGGCCGCCGGATGCGCGAGCCGTGGCCGCGCCACCGCCGGGGGCATGACGACGCCGCAGGTGATGATCATCTTCATCGCCGCGTCGACGGTCATTTCCAACTCGATCACCTCGCCCTTGGGCACCATCACGATGAAGCCCGAGGTGGGATTGGGTGTGGTCGGGATGTAGACGCACGAGTGCGGGGCGCCCGTCTTCTCGCCGATTTCGGCGACGTCCTCAGCGGTGACGAATCCGATGCTCCACATCCCGGCCCGCGGGTACTGGATCATCACGACCTTGCGGAACGAGTTGTTCGTCGAGAACACACTCTCAGCAAAGCTCTTCACGCCGCCGTGGATCGAGCGAACCAGCGGGATGCGGCGGATCAGGCCGTCCCAGTACTGCACCAGCCGGCGGCCGATGAGGTTCGTGACCATGAGGCCCGTCACGAGCAGCACCAGCAGCGCGATGACGATGCCGAGCCCCGGCAGCGGAAAGCCGACCAGCGCCGCGGGTCGATACGGCTCCGGCAGCAGCAACAGAATGCGGTCCGTGATGCCGACGATGAACGAAATGACCCACAGGCTCGCCAGAATCGGCAGCCAGACGAGGACGCCGGCGACGAGGTAGCGCCGCAGGCTCCAAGTGCGTTTGGCCTGGTTCATCGCATGATCCGCATCGGACGCACGCACGCGCTCAGCGGCGAGCCTTGCGACGCGCGGCGGGTTTGGCTTTCGACTTCGCAGCGGGCTTTGCTTTCGCCGCCGCCGGACGCGGGCGCCCCTTCGACGCGGCTACTGCCGCGGAGCTCGAGCGGCGCGCCGCAGCCGCCGGCTTGGGCTCGGTCTTCGACTCCGACGCCGCCGGCTTCGCGTCCGCCTTGGTGTCGGGCGTCTTCGCGTCGGCAGCCTTGCTGTCGCTCGGTGCGCTCTCGGCCTCCTTCTCGACGGCGAGGTTGCGCTTGCCCTCCTGGTCCGACTTGAAGTCGGTCTCGTACCAGCCCCCGCCTTTCAATCGGAACACCGGCGCGGAGATGAGCTTTTTCATCTTGCTCTTGCCGCACGAGGGACACTTCGTCAGCGGCGGGTCGGAAATCTTCTGCAGGGCCTCAACGTAGAACTTGCAGTTTTCGCATTCGTATTCGTAGAACGGCATATTGCGGACGTCCCGATCAGGGCGGCTGGCCAAGAAAACTGAACAAGTATAGCCGGACGCTCTCTCTTTACTTCTTCTCGAACGCGAGCTGGCCGTCGCGGGCCGTGACGCGGACGCGGTCGCCCGGCCCGAACTCACCGCGCAGAATCCGCTGCGCCAGCGGGTTTTCGATCTGCTGCTGAATCGCGCGCTTCAGCGGCCGAGCGCCGTAAACCGGGTCGAACCCGGCCTCGCCCAGCGAGTCGCGCGCCTTGTCGTCGAGCACCAGCTCCATATTGCGCTCGAGCAGACGTTTGCGCAGATACGCGAGCTGGATGTCCACGATCGAGCGAATCTGCTCCACACCCAGCGGGCGGAACACGACGATGTCGTCGATGCGGTTGATGAACTCAGGCCGGAAGCTCTGCTGCACGATCTCCATCACCGCGCTCTTCATGCGCCCGTAATCACCGGCTGCCGCGAACTCCTGGATCACCTGCGAGCCGAGGTTCGAGGTCATGATGATCACGGTGTTGCGGAAGTCGACGGTGCGGCCCTGCCCGTCCGTTAGGCGCCCGTCGTCGAGCACCTGGAGCAGCACGTTGAACACGTCCTGATGCGCCTTCTCGACCTCATCGAGCAGGATCACCGCATAGGGCCGGCGCCGCACCGCTTCGGTGAGATACCCGCCTTCTTCGTAGCCGACGTAGCCCGGCGGCGCGCCGATCAGCCGCGCCACGGAGTGCTTCTCCATGAACTCGGACATGTCGATGCGCACCATCGCCTCTTCCGTATCGAACAGGAATTCGGCGAGCGCTTTGGACAGCTCGGTCTTGCCGACGCCGGTGGGGCCGAGGAACAGGAACGAGCCGTTCGGCCGGCGCGGATCCGCGAGCCCGGCGCGCGAGCGGCGAATCGCATCGGCGACGATGCGCACCGCTTCGTCCTGTCCGACGACGCGCTTGCCGAGCGCCTCCTCCATGTGGAGCAGCTTTTCCTTCTCGCCCTGGAGCATCTTCGAGACCGGAATGCCGGTCCACTTCGAGACGACTTCGGCGATCTCCTCTTCGGTCACCTTGTTGCGGACGAGCTGCGTCTCCTTCTGCTCCGCCGCCTGCGCTTCCGCGAGACGCTTCTCGAGCGCGGGAATCGTCCCGTGCTGCAGCTCCGCCATCCGCGCCCAGTCGCTCGCGCGCCGTGCGGCTTCGAATTCGAGACGCGCGCGCTCGAGCTCGGCGCGGATGTGCGCCGTGCCCTGCACTTGCGCCTTCTCGGACTTCCACACCTCTTCGAGGTCGGCGTATTCCTTCTGCAGCGTGTTCAGCGTCTCTTCGAGCGCCTTGAGCCGCCGCTTCGAGGCTTCGTCCTGCTCTTTCTTCAGCGCTTCCTGCTCGATCTTCAGCTGGATGATGCGGCGCTCGAGACGGTCGAGCGCTTCGGGCTTGGAGTCGATCTCCATGCGAATGCGCGCCGCGGCCTCGTCGATGAGGTCGATGGCTTTATCGGGCAGCTGCCGATCCGTGATGTAGCGATGCGAGAGCGTCGCCGCGGCGACGATCGCCGGGTCGGTGATCTCCACCTTGTGATGGTTCTCGTAGCGCTCTTTCAGGCCGCGCAGAATCGCGATCGTGTCTTCGACGCTCGGCTCGTCGACGAACACTTTCTGGAAGCGGCGCTCGAGCGCGGCGTCCTTCTCGAGATACTTGCGGTACTCGTCGAGCGTCGTCGCGCCCACGCAGTGCAGCTCGCCGCGCGCGAGCGCGGGCTTCAACATGTTGCCGGCGTCCATGGCGCCTTCGGCTTTGCCGGCGCCCACCATGGTGTGCAGCTCGTCGATGAACAGGATGATCTGGCCTTCCTGTTTCTTCAGATCGTTGAGCACGGCCTTGAGGCGCTCTTCGAACTCGCCGCGGAATTTCGCGCCGGCGACGAGCGCCCCCAGGTCGAGCGCGAGAATGCGCTTGTTCTTCAGGCCCTCCGGCACCTCGCCGTTGACGATGCGCTGTGCGAGGCCTTCGACGATGGCAGTCTTGCCGACGCCGGGCTCACCGATCAGCACCGGATTGTTCTTCGTGCGGCGGGCGAGAACCTGCACGGTGCGGCGGATCTCGTCATCGCGGCCGATCACGGGGTCGAGCTTGCCGCTCTCGGCGCGCTCGGTGAGATCGACGGTGTACTTCTCGAGCGCCTGGCGGCTCTCTTCGGCATTCGCGTCGTTGACCTTCTCACCGCCGCGCACTTCGTCGACCGCCTTCTCGATAGCGCCGCGCACGGCGCCCGCGTCCTTCAGGACTTTGGCGAGCGGACCCTTGTCGTCGAGCGCCGCGAGCACGAACAGCTCGCTCGAGATGAACTGATCGCCGCGCTTCTGCGCGAGCTTGTCCACGACGTTCAGCACGCGCTGCAGATCGTTCGAGACGTGCACTTCGCCGGGTGCGCCTTCAACCCGGGGCAGGCGGTCCAGCAGGCCGCCGAGCTCCGAACGCAGGCGGTTGATGTCCACGGCCGCCTTCATGAGCAGCGGGCGAACGCTGCCGCCCTCCTGGTCGAGGAGCGCAAGCATGACGTGAGCCGGGTCGATGAACTGATGGTCGCGACCGACCGCGAGCGACTGCGCATCCGCGAGCGCCTGCTGGAATTTGGTCGTCAATTTGTCCATTCGCATGGCTGGAGACCCTGAAAGAAGGGGTGAGACTTCGCCCGTTGTGGGGGCGCAACGTGGCGCTTCAAGCGCCCTCCGGAAGCCAATTCTGTGCCCGCCGCGGCGCGGGCGCGACCGCCTCGCTCAGGCGTGCGCGTGCTGCTCGACCAGGGCGATGACCGCGATGCCGAGCGAGATCAGAACGACTTGGGCGACGCTCTCCCGGGCGCTGATCCGCCGGTGCAAACCCGGGATCAAATCGGCCATGGAGACGTAGATGAACGACGCCGCGGCAACGGCGATCGCGTACGGCAGAATCCTCAGCGCGCTGCCCAGGGTGAAGTAGGCCAGCACGCCACCGATCACGGACGTGAGACTGCTCATCAGGTTGAAGGCGAGCGCGCGAGCGCGCGACATGCGGGAGTGGAGCAGCACGGCGAAATCGCCGATTTCCTGCGGAATCTCGTGCGCCACCACGGCGAGCGCCGTGACGATGCCGAGCTTCACGTCGGACAGGAACGCCGCGCCGATGATCACGCCATCCAGCGCGTTGTGAATGCTGTCGCCGATGATGACCAGCACGGCCGAGGCCTGTTCGCGATGTTCGTGATGCGCGTGATGGGCGCCGTGATCGGCGTACTCCGCGGAGTGCGAATGCCGCCAGAGCACGAGCTTCTCGAGCACGAAGAACACCACGATGCCGATGACCAACGCGAGCCCCACGCCGTGTGCACCGTGCGGTCCGGCGCTTTCGAGCGCGTCAGGCACCAGCGCGAGGAGCGCCGCGCCGAGCAGCGCACCGGTCGCGAAGCTCACGAGATGGGGCAGCACACGGGCGCGCGGCCGCTCCGGGAGCAGCAGAAAAATGCCCGCGCAGATGACGCTGAGCACGCCGCCGAGGGCGGTGAAGATCAGGATCAGTGTGAGCGTGCTCAAAACGTGCGGCCGTGTTCTGTCTTGTTATGGCTTGTAACGAAAATGCTAGCACGCGTGTCAAGCGCACCGCGCCTCACTCGAGAGGGAGTGCTCAAGAGGGAGCGAGCCAGACGAGCGCGGCCATACGGCCGCAGCGGCCGTCGCGGCGATACGAGAAGAAGCGGTTCTGGTCGGCGTACGTGCAGTACTCACCGCCGGATATGTGGCGGATGCCCGCGGCGGTCAGACGCTGGCGAGCGAGGGCGTAGAGGTCGCATTGCCAGCGGTCGCGGGCGTTCCGCACGAACGCTGTTGCAGCAGCAGGGTGGTGCGCGATGAAGGCCTCGCGGACTTCATCGCCGACTTCGAAGTTGGGCTGGCTGATGGCGGGGCCGAGCCATGCGACGAGATCGTTCGGCGCGCATGCCAGCGCGGCGATAGTCCGTTCGAGAACGCCGCCGGCGAGGCCGCGCCAGCCGGCGTGGGCTGCGGCCACGGCACTACCGTCGCGGGCCGCGAAGAGCACCGGCATGCAGTCGGCGACCTGGATCGCGCACACCGGGCCGGCGCAATGAGTCACTGCGGCGTCGGCGCGGCGCATGGGGGCGACGAGCGCGCTGTGCGTGCCGCTCGCATGCGGCGTCGGTGAGGCACTGCTCGGGTCGTGGAGGTTAGCCCTGCTCGGGTGGTGAACGTTCGCGCTGCTGAGGTCGTCGACCGTCGCGCTGCTCGGATCGTCGAGGTTCACGCGGCTCGGGTCGTCGAGGTTCGCGACGTCAGTGCCGTGCACTTGCTCCAGCCACGCCGGATCGGATGGGAGGCGCAGCGATTCGCGCACGCGCAGGCGATTCGCGGCGACGGCGGCCGGATCGTCGCCGACATGAATTCCGAGGTTGAGCGTGTCGTACGGCGGAGAGCTCACGCCCCCCGCGCGCAGAGTCATCGCTGCGCGTACGCGCGGCGGAACAGGCCAGCTCGGCGTCAGCACCTCGATGGAGCCGGCCGCAAGCGCGGGCGTCATCGCCGATCGCCCTGGTTTGAACACGGCTGCAGCGCGGCGTCACGGCCGTTCACGAGCGAGCTCATCGCGCGCGCGCGGGAGCACTCTCCCGGCCTGCGAGTTTGGCGTCGGTTTCGAGGGCGCCGAGCAGTGCTGCCATATCGTCCGGGGGCGGCGCTTCCCACTCCATGGCCTTGCCGGTCAGTGGGTGCTCGAGTGCCAAGCGCATGGCATGCAACGCCTGCCGCTTGAACGCACCCAGCGCAGCGATCAGCGGCTCGCTCGCGCCGCGCGGGATGCGGCGTCGGCCGCCGTACACGGGGTCACCGACGAGCGGATAGCCGATATGCGCGAGGTGCACGCGAATCTGATGCGTGCGGCCCGTCTCCAGCTCGGCGCGCACCAGGGTGTGCCCGCGAAAGCGCCTCAACACTCGATAGTGCGTGACGGCGTCGCGCCCGTCCGCGCGCACGGCCATGCGTGTGCGCTGAGTGCGATGACGCCCAATCGGTTCGTCGACCGTGCCGCCGCCCGTCATCACCCCGACGCAGACGGCGAGATACGCGCGCTCGATTTCGCGCTCGGCCAGGGCGGCGACCAACGCCGCATGGGCCTCGGGCGTGCGGGCCACGACCATCAGCCCGCTCGTATCCTTGTCCAAGCGATGCACGAGACCCGCCCGCGGCACCACCGCAAGCTTCGGATCCAGCGCCAGCAATGCATTTTGCAAAGTTCGGCTCGCATTGCCGGCGCCCGGATGCACCACCAGCCCCGCGGGCTTGTTGACGACGAAAATTCCCCGGTCCTTGTGAACCACGTCGATCGGAAGCGCTTCCGCGACGACACGTGTTTCCGGCTCGAGACGGGCCTCGATGCGCACCCGCTCGCCGCCGTGGACTTTGTCTCGCGCACGCGGCACCAGGCCGTCCACCCGGACGGCCCCCGCCTCGATCCAGCCCTGGAGCCGCGCGCGCGAGTACTGCGGCAAGGCGCGGGCCAGCGCCTGATCCAGCCGCAAACCGGCCAGTGGCGGGTCGATCTGAAGCTCGTGGGTACGGAACTCCACGGGCGGGGTCTGAGTCGGAGTCGGTGCTGGCAAATTCGCTATACTTCGCCGCCTTTGCGGAGCCGGGCATCTTCCCGAAGCAGGGGCCCTTCCGCAATCCGCAGCGGCGTCATTAGAAAGGCCTGTTGGTAATGAGTTTGTCCGGGTTGGCGCGCGGCGGCGTGGTCGCGCTCTGCATCGCCTTGGTCGCGATTTCAGGTTGTCGCTCGAACCGTGACCGAGCCTTGCAACGGCAGGGTCCGGAAGCCCTCTATGCGCAGGCCCAGCGCAGCTTGCGAGCCTACGACTTCAACACGGCCATCAAGACCTACGAGGCGCTCACGGCGCGCTTCCCGTTCACGAACGAAGCGCGGCAGGCGCGGCTCGACCTGATCTACGCCTACTACCGTGCCGGCGAGAGCGAGTCCGCCATCGACGCGGCCGACCAGTTCATCCGCGAGAATCCGACGCACCCGCGCGTGGACTACGCGTGGTACATCAAGGGGCTCACGGATTTCGAGCGCACACCGAACATCCTCGAGCGCTTCTTCCGCGTGGATCTCACCGAGCGCCCGCCGACCACCGCGCGCAAATCGTTCGCTGCGTTCAAGACGGTGGTCGACCAATATCCGAAGAGCGACTACGCGCACGATGCGCGCAAACGGATGATCTTCCTCCGCAACCGGCTCGCGGAATATGAAGTGCACGTCGCGTCGTACTATCTGAAGCGCGGCGCATACGTCGCCGCCGCTCAGCGCGCGAAGGGCGCCATCGAACAGTACGACGGCGCCCCAGCGATTCAGCAGGCGCTGGAGATTCTGATCGAGTCGTACGATCGGCTCGGGCTCACGGAGCTCGCGGGACAGAGCCGCCAGGTGTACGACGCCAACTTCAAAGGCACGGTGCGCGAGGCGAAGGCCGCCACGGAGAAATCCTGGTGGCAGTTCTGGCGCCGGAGCCCGAAACAGCCGACACCCCCGCCGACTGTCGAGCACTGAGCGCTGAGATCCGAGGTCATCAGGGCGGACGCAAAGCTGGCGCGCTGAGGTCGGAGGCCGTCAGGCCGGAAGCAACCCCTTCAGCGAGTTGGCCGTAGCCCGAGGCACTGCCTGAGGTAGACGCGCGAAGACAGCTCGCCCCGGCAACCCGGTTCCGTTAGCCCGCTGCCCGAAGCGCCCTGATCATCGTCGATAGCCGTTGGTGATCGGATAACGCCAGTCGCGGCCGAACGCGCGGCGGCTCACGCGCACACCGGGCGGCGCCTGCCGGCGCTTGTATTCGTTGCGCTTCACCAAATCCAGCACGCGCCCCACCGTTGCGCGCTCGAAGCCGCGCGCAACGATTTCATCGACCGACAAGTCCTCTTCGATGAACGCCTCGAGAATCGCATCGAGCACGTCGTACGGCGGCAGCGAGTCGGAATCTTTCTGATCCGGACGCAGCTCCGCCGAAGGCGGCCGGTCGATCACCCGCTGCGGGATCACGCGGCCGAGCGAGTTGCGGTACGCGGCTAGCCTGTACACGAGCATCTTGCTGCAATCCTTGATCGGCGCGAAACCGCCGGCCATGTCGCCGTAGAGCGTGGCATAGCCGACGGCCATCTCGCTCTTGTTGCCGGTGGTGAGCAGCATGCGACCCGTCTTGTTCGAGATGCCCATCAAGATGAGCATGCGACAGCGAGACTGAATGTTCTCTTCCGTGGTGTCCGGTCGCGTGCCGGCGAATTCTTGCTTCAGCGCGGCGAGCGTCGCCTCGAACATCCCTTCGATCGAGATGATGCTGTACTTCGCGCTCTGCGCGCGCGCCTGCTCGGCGGCATCCGTGACGCTGATATCGGCCGTGTAACGCGATGGCATCATCACGGCGTGCACACGTTCGGCGCCGAGCGCATCGACCGCAATGGCCATCGTGAGCGAGGAGTCGATGCCGCCCGAGAGACCCATCACCACGCCCGGGAAGCCGTGCTTGTTCACGTAGTCCCGCACGCCCAGCACGAGCGCGCGGTACACGCTCGCTTCGTCCGCGAGCTCCGGCGCGAGCGCGCCCGGTAGCGGGATGACTTGGCCGCCCTCGTCACGTGTGAAGTCAGCGGGATAGAGGCCTTCCTCGAAGGCCGGCGCGCGCATCACGACTTTGCCGTTCGCGTCCATCACGAACGAATTGCCGTCGAACACGAGCTCGTCCTGACCACCGACCGCGTTGACGTACACGACAGGGAGCTTCACTTCCTCGATGCGCGTGCGGACGATCGCTTCGCGCTCGCGTTGCTTGTGAATCTCGTAAGGCGACGCGTTCAGCACGACGAGCAACTCGGCGCCGCTCTCACGAGCCAGTTGCGCAGGAGCGGGCTCCCAGATGTCCTCGCAAACGAGGAGGCCGATCCGAAAGCCTTTGTGCTCGATGAGCGTCGCGGCGCTGCCGGCACGGAAGTAGCGCTTCTCGTCGAAGACTTTGTAGTTGGGCAGCTCGATCTTGCGGTGGTTGGCGGCGAGCGCGCCGCCGGCGACGAGCGCCCCCGAGTTGAAAATGTTTGCGCCGGCGTACTCCGGGTAGCCGACGATGACGCCGGCATCGCCCGCTTCGGCGCACACGCGCGCGAGCGCCGTGTCCATTTGCCGGCGAAAGCCGCTGTGGAACAGCAAGTCCTCGGGCGGATAGCCGGAGAGTGTGAGCTCGGGAAAGACCGTGAAGTCCGCCGCGAGCTCGCTCTGCGCGCGACGCGCGCTGGAAATCACGCGCGTCGCGTTACCGTGGACGTCCCCGACCAGCAGATCGAGCTGCGCGAGGGCGAACCTTAGCGTGGGTTTCACGGGTTAGCGGCGCTTGCGCGTCCCTCGGCTATTGGCGGCGGCTTTCGCAGTGGCGGCCGTGACGCGACGACTGGAAGACGAGCCTCTTGCCGAGCGCTTCGCCGCCGCTGCACGACGGCCGGACTTCGAGCGAGCGCTTGCGCGCGCGGATGAAGAGCGGCGCGAGGTGCTCTTGGGTGAGGTGGTCTTGGGCGCAGGGCTCGGTGAGGTTTTCGCCGAGGTTTTCGAGGTCTTCGCCGAAGTCTTCGCAGAGGTTTTCGTTGAGGCCTTCGCCGCAGCCTTCGACGAAGAGCTCGACGCAGAGGTGGACGCGCCCGTCTTGGCGCGCCCGGCTTGCGGTGCGCGAGCTGCGGCCTTTTTCCCGCGCCGTTCCGCGAGGCTTGCCCGCGGAGCAATCGCCTCTTCTTCCGCAGCCGCCGCGGCACGCGCTGCCGCCGCCGCGCTCTTCTTCTTTGCGCGGTGACTCTTCAAGAGCGTCGCCATTGCGGATCCGAGCTCGGCCGGCGACTTCACCGTCCGAACACCCGCCGCATCGAGCGCGCGGTACTTGTCCGCTGCCGTACCCTTCCCGCCCGCAACGATCGCCCCCGCATGTCCCATGCGCTTGCCGGGCGGCGCCGTGACACCGGCGATGTACGCCACGACGGGCTTGGTCACGTAGTGCTGAATGAAGCTGGCCGCCGCCTCCTCGTCGCTGCCGCCGATCTCGCCGACGAGAATGATCCCTTCGGTCTGCGGATCGCGCTCGAACAGCTCGAGCACATCGACGAAGTTCATGCCGCGCACCGGATCGCCACCGATTCCCACGCACGTGCTCTGACCGAGCTTCGCGTTGGTGGTCTGGAACACCGCTTCGTACGTGAGGGTGCCCGAGCGCGAAACAATGCCGACCGCGCCCTTCTTGTGAATGAAGCCCGGCATGATCCCGATCTTGCATTCGTCGGCGGTGATGACGCCCGGGCAGTTCCCGCCGATCAGGCGGGTGCCCGTGCCGGCGAGCGCCGCTTTCACGCGCACCATGTCGTTTACCGGGATGCCCTCGGTGATGCAGACGACGAGCTCGATGCCGGCGTCCGCCGCCTCGAGAATCGCATCGGCCGCACCGGATGCCGGCACATAGATCATGCTCGCGGTAGCGCCGGTCTCACGCACGGCATCGTGCACCGTATTGAAGACAGGCTGGCCGAGATGCGTCTCGCCACCGCGCCCCGGCGTGACGCCGCCGACGAGCTTGGTGCCGTACGCGAGGCATTGTTCCGAGTGGTACGTGCCCTGCTTTCCCGTGAATCCCTGACAAATGACGCGAGTGTTGCGGTTGATCAGAATGCTCATGCGTGACCTTTCGCGGCGAGAGCCACGACAGTCCGCGCGGCATCGGTGAGATCGGCGGCAGCGGTAATGGTGAGACCGCTCCCCGCCAGCATTTCGCGCGCCTTCGGCGCGTTCGTTCCTTCCAGTCGTACGACGACCGGCACCTGCACGCCCACCTTCTTGACGGCGGTGATGATGCCCTCGGCAATGATGTCGCAGCGGACGATGCCGCCGAAGATGTTCACGAGGATCGCGCGCACTTTCGGATTCGACAGGATCAGCTCGAAGGCCACCGTGACGCGCTCGGCAGTCGCGCCGCCGCCCACGTCGAGGAAGTTCGCCGGCTGCCCGCCGTGCAACTTGATCAGATCCATCGTCGCCATGGCGAGGCCCGCGCCGTTCACCATGCACGCGATGTCGCCGTCGAGCGAAACGTAGTTCAGATCGTGCTCGCTCGCGCGGCGCTCCATCGCATCTTCCTGCGATGGGTCGCGCATCTTCGCGAGCTCCGGCTGGCGGAAGAGCGCATTCGCGTCGATGTTGATCTTCGCGTCGAGCGCGAGCAGCTTGCCCTGCTTGGTGACGATGAGCGGATTGACCTCGACGAGACTCGCGTCTTTCTCCAGATACAGCTTGTAAAGGCCCATGAGGATCGACTGGAACTCGCCGATCTGCTTGCCGCTGAAGCCGAGGCCGAACGCGAGCTTGCGACATTGGTACGGCTGCAGGCCGGCGGCCGGGTCCACGTTCACGGTGAGAATCTTCTCCGGCGTGTGCGCGGCGACTTCCTCGATGTCCATCCCTCCGGCGGCAGAGGCGATGACGGCAATGCGTCCGCGCTCGCGATTGAGCGTCAGGGAGAGATAGATCTCGCGCTCGATGTCCGAGCCGGATTCGACGTAAACGTTGCCGATCGGCAGGCCGTCTTCGCCGGTCTGTTTGGTGACGAGCCGTTGGCCGAGCATGCCCTTCGCGGCGGTACGGACGCTGTCAAGATCCCGCGCGACTTTTACACCGCCGGCCTTGCCGCGACCCCCTGCGTGGACCTGCGCTTTCACCACCCACACGGAGCCGCCGAGCGCCTGTGCGGCGGCAACTGCTTCTTCGGCGGAGGCGGCGACCCGGCCCTCAGGGACGGGAATGCCGAATTTGCGGAAAACGTCTTTGGCTTGGTATTCGTGCAGGTTCATCGGGTTTGGTCGGTGGTGGCTAGGCGGAGCCGCGTATTCTCTAGGAAAGCCTCGAACGTGGAAAGTCGCGCGCCGAACGCGCGAAACCCGTCGCTTTTCGGTGCGATACAAGCTGTTAGAGTCGCGCATCGTCACCGCCCCGGGGTCCTCCAGAGCTCGCCGATGCAGGCCAGCGCCGCGTTACCCGCCACCGCGCCGAGCGACGTCGCCTGGCGCGTCATCGGTCTCGTCAATCTGTATCGGCTGCTCGTGCCGCTGGTGCTGCTCGCTGTGCAGTACCTGGGAGGGCCGCAGCTCTCCCTGATTGCTACGCGTCCCCAGCTTCTTCTCACCGTCTGCGTGGCTTACTTCTTCGTCGGCGTGCTGATGGTTGTGGCGCGCCGATTGTCGTGGCCGAGTGTGCGGCGAGTCGCATTACTGAATGCCAGCGTCGACGCGCTGGCGATCGCGCTGGTGCTGTATGCGTGCGGCGGCGTGAGCAGCGGACTGGGCATTCTCCTCGTGCTGCCCGTCGGTGCGACGTCGATCCTTGGCGATAGCCGCGACGCGTTCTTGATCGCGTCGATCGCTGCGATGAGCGTGTTGACGCAGCAGATCTTCGTCTCCCTGGCGGGCGACGCGTCCTCGGCCGACTACACCAACGCGGGTGCGCTCGGCGTCGTGCTGTTTGCCGTGGCGCTGCTGGTGTCGCCGATCGCGCATCGATTGCGCGAGAGCGAGGCACTCGTCCGCAGGCAGGAAGTGGACCTGGCGAATCTCGCGCAGCTGTCCCAATACGTCGTCCAGCACCTGCGCGAGAGCATTCTCGTCGTCGACACGTCGGACCGGATCCGTCTCATCAATGAGTCCGCTGCGCAGATGCTCGGCGACCGGAACGCATATCCGGGCGCTTTGCTCGGCGAGGCCTCGCCACGACTCCTCTATCTGCTCGAAACGTGGCGGCAAGGATCGGGCGCGCCGGCCGATCCGCGCGAAAGCTTCGTCGCGGCCGACGGCGGCCGCATGGTGCGGCCCCACTTCGCGCCGCTCGGCGGCATGAATCCGGCGCCGGTGCTCATCTTCCTCGAAGATCCGACGCTGCTCGAGGAGAAGGTGCAGCAGTCGAAGCTCGCGGCGCTCGGGCGTCTGTCCGCCAGCATCGCGCACGAGATTCGCAATCCCGTGGGCGCGATGAGCCACGCGGCGCAATTGCTCGGCGAGTCGGAGACGCTCGATTCGGCCGATCGCCGGCTCACCGACATCATTCGTAGCAATGGCGACCGCGTCAGCGGGATCATCAACAATGTCTTGCAGCTCTCGCGTCGCGAGATGCCGCATCTCGAGCGCATTTCGCTGGGCGCGTGGGTGGACGAGTTCCGTACGGAGTACTGCGAGACGACGCAGTGGTCCAGCGACCGCATTCAGGTGACCACGCCGGGTGCGGACATCGAGGTGCGCGTCGATCCGACGCAGCTCCACCAGGTCGTCTGGAACCTGTGCGACAACGCCATTCGCCACGCCTGCTCGGGAGAGCCGGGCTCGGCCATCGAGATTCGCATCGGACGGCTGACGCCCGGCGCACGTCCGTATCTCGAGATCGCGGACCGCGGACCCGGCGTGGCAGCGAACGACGTGGAACGCATTTTCGAGCCGTTTTTCACCCGCGGCCGCGGCGGCTCGGGTCTCGGCTTGTTCTTGGCGCGCGAGCTCGCGCAGACGAACGGCGCCACTCTGTTGTATGAAGCGCGCGCCGGGGGCGGAAGCATTTTCCGGCTCGTGTTCGCCGATCCGACCCGCTGGGAGTTAGGATGACGGACGTATCGAATTTCGAACGGGGAGCCATGACCAAGCCCACTGTGCTCATCGTGGACGACGAGCCGGATCTGCTCGAGCTGGTGAGTCTCACACTGAGCCGGATGAGTCTCGACACGCGCACCGCCTCGGACATCGGCAGTGCGCAGAAGCTTCTGAAGAGCAGTGCGATCGATCTCTGTCTCACCGACATGCGCCTGCCGGATGGCGACGGCCTCGATCTCGTCGGTTGGATTCAGGAATACCGCCCGCACGTGCCGGTCGCGGTGATCACCGCGCACGGCAACGTCGAGTCGGCCGTGCGCGCGCTGAAGCTCGGCGCCTTCGACTTCGTCTCCAAACCGCTCGATCTCGGCGTGTTGCGCAAGCTGGTCGGCAGCGCCATCCGCCTCGGCACGCGTCCGGACGGCGGAATGACCACGTCGACGCCCGGGCCGCGGCTCATCGGCAATTCGCATGTCATGCAGTCGCTGCGCGAGATGATCGCGCGCGTCGCGCGCAGCCAAGCGCCGGTGCACATCTTCGGCGAGTCGGGCACGGGTAAGGAGCTCGTGGCGCGCCTCGTCCACGAGAGCGGCGCGCGCAGCGACGGTCCGTTCGTCGCCGTGAACTGCGGCGCCATACCGACCGAGCTGATGGAGAGCGAGCTGTTCGGCCACAAGCGCGGCAGCTTCACGGGTGCGGTCGCGGACAAGAAAGGCCTCGTGCAAACCGCCGAAGGCGGCACGCTGTTCCTCGATGAAGTGGCCGACCTGCCGCTGCACATGCAGGTGAAGCTGCTCCGCGTGGTGCAGGAGAAGACGGTCCGACCGATCGGCGAGTCGCGCGAGGAAGCGGTCGACGTGCGCATTCTCTCGGCCACGCACAAGAATCTCGCGGACCTCGTCGTCGAGGGCCGCTTCCGCGAAGACCTGTTCTATCGCATCAACGTCATCGAGATGCGGGTGCCTTCGCTGCGCGAGCGCAAGGAAGACATTCCGGACCTCGCCGGCGCGATTCTCAGGCGCCTCGGGCGGCGCATGCGTGTCGACGCGCCTCGGCTCGACGACGGTGCTCTGCTCGCCCTGCGCGACTATCCCTTTCCGGGCAATGTGCGCGAGCTGGAGAATGTGCTCGAGCGGGCGATGACGCTGTGTGTGGGGGGCGTGATCACGGCGGAGAACATCAAGTTGCGCTCGACGGTGCGGCCGCTGACGGACGCGCCAGGCAGTGCAGCGCCGAGCAGCCCAGCTCCGCAACAGGGCAGCGGCGCGCTCGGCGATCAGCTCGAGAGCATCGAGCGCGAGGCGATCCTGAAGGCGCTCGAGAAAACCCGCTACAACAAGACGGCGGCGGCGAAGGTGTTGGGCATGAGCTTTCGCGCCCTGCGCTATCGGATCAAGAAACTCGGCCTGGAATGAAGCGCGAGAGCGTCAACCGCATCCGCTACGTCCTCGAGGAGTGGTTGCCGCCGGTGGTGCGCGACTCGGGACTCATGCGCCGGCTGTTTCGCTTGCATTGGGGCCCGTTCATCGACGATCTCGAGCGGTTTCGCATGCACATCACGCAGCTCTCCGCCGAGGACTATCGGTCGGTGTACGAGCGGATGCCCCGCATTCAGGACGAGACGGACAATTCGCGTGCCTGCCTGGAGGAGATTGCCGCGCGCGTCGTGTCGGGGCGCGTGTGCGACGTTGGATGCGGCACGGGCTATCTCATCAATTTCCTGAAGCAGCGGCCCGAGCTGGCGGGCGCCGAGTTTCACGGGGTCGATTTCATCATCGAGGCGGAGACGGCGCGGCGCGACGCCGCTATCACGTTCACGGCTGCACCGATCGAGCGGCTACCGTTCCCGGATCGCCACTTCGACACTGTCATCTGCACGCATGTGCTGGAGCACATTCTCGACATCCGCGCGGCGATCGGTGAGCTGCGGCGCATCTGCCGTCGGCGGCTGATCCTCGTCGTGCCGCTCGAACGGGAGCATCGCTTCACGTTCAATCCACACCTGCATTTTTTTCCCTATCCCCACAGCTTCCTGCGCCACATCATCCCGGTGCCGGCCCAGCACTCTCTAAAGACGATCGGGCGGGATCTGCTTTACGTCGAAGAAATCGGCGCCTAAAAAGGAAGCCCCTCCGAAGAGGGGCTTTCGTGAACACTCGACCGCAACCGTATTAGGTGCGGCAAGCCTTCGGCAGGTACTTGTTGTCGACGTTCGACGCCGTGTAAGTGGCGTTCGGCATCAGGGTCGTGAGGCCGTTCGGCGCAGGTGCGTTGCCGCAGCGCCAGGCCACCGAGTTATCCGGCGCCAAGTAAGGCGTCAGATAGAGCACATTGCCCGTGATCTTCTTGTTGGTCTCCGTGGCGTTGTAGGTGATCGTGATCACGCCGTTGGTGACTTCGACCGCGCCCACATACTTGCCCTGCGTGTCCGTCTGGGTGGGCGACATGCCCGCCAGCGTACGGTTGACCGGCGAGTCGCCCGTGTTCGAGAACGTCTCGGCAACGGCCGCCTTGGCAGCGCCGGCCAGTGACAGACCTTCCGTCACCTGCGAGCGGATCAGATAGTCCTGATAGGCCGGGATGGCGATGGCGGCCAGGATGCCGATGATCGCCACGACGATCATCAACTCGATGAGGGTGAAACCTGCTTGCTTACGCATCGAAACCTCTCCTAATTCGAAAAATTCTATTGGGCGATAGAGCCGCCTCGGGAAGGCGGAAAAGCAAAGGCCGTGCCAACGTGATGCCTCGGTAAACCCATGAAATGGCAGACATTCTGGTGCAGTTATGTTGCGTGCCGAAGACCGACGGTCAAACCTGGGCGGTTACTGACATGGATTGTCAGCCCGAGGAGTCGTGGACGGGCAGCGGACCTGCTCGCAGAGGCGCCGATGGCGGAGCGAGCGGTGAAGGCGGAAGCGGCGAGGACAGCGATTCACCGGGCCGCGCGATTTTGTAGAGGCGCATCAGCGGAATCACTTCCGCGTCTTCTGTAGTGTCCGTGCGCATGACTGCTTGCCTCAGCAAGACGTAACGCGACGGTGCCTTTTCAACAGGCGCCAGTAGCAGCTCGTTCATCAATGTCACGCTGCTCATCTGCGAATACGCGACGTAGTGGAACCCGTCCTTTTTGGTGCCATAGACATTCGCAGGACGCAGCATCACATAGCGCACATAAGGCGCCTCTTTCGGCAATTGCTCCGCGTGCAGCGACAGGAGGTGATCGGCCAGGTCGATCTTGTCGGCGTGCTGTTTGGTCAGCAGGAAGTTGTTGGCAATGACGGAACAATCCGTGAAGTAGCGGATGTAGTGACCAAGATCGTTGTCCGCGAGCACGATGCCGGGGTCCTTCGCGCACGCGTCGTGAAGGTCGGCGAGGAGTGGGCGCATTGCCGGGATGTCCACGTCTCCGGCGATCGAGGGGAATGATGGCAGGGCGTATCGCAATGAGAACGTGTACATCAGCAGAATGGCCAAGCTCGTTCCGAGCATCGCGAGCTTGCGACGTTCCGGCCACCTGCGGACGCGCTCCTCCACGAGCACCAACCACGGCAGGACCAACGCAAAGCTACCGAAGTAATGCAAACGGAACTGCATCACCAGTAACGTCAATCCTGCGATAGCGAATATCCAGAAGAACAAGCGCTCCGATCTGCGCTCGACCCATGCCCGGTACGCGCACAAGCCCACCGTGAACGGCCACAACCAGAGGAATGGGGTGTAGAGCGCGGAAACGAAGCGGATCCCGTCCGGGCCCTGCGCCATTTGTCGGATCGAGCGCATTTCGCTGATCACATCCAGCCGCCGCGTAGTACCGGCGAGGAATCCCTGCGCCATCAGCATCTGATGAGCCAGAGGGGCAAGGTACACGGCCATGCCGACCGCGATGAGCGCGAGATTCCGCTTGGTCCGCGGTACCAGGCTCAACACGGCGCAAGCCATGGCGGTCCCGACGGCGGCGTAGAGGTGAAACCATGACAGTGTGTAGTACTCGAAGCGGCCGAGGCGGAACGGCAAGGAGGGGATGAGCACGGCAAGCGTTGCGACGAGCAACGCCCCCGAGAACACGAGCGCCGCGCGCCGCGGAACTTGGATGCCCTGGAGCCACCACAGGACCATCAACCCAAGCACCGGGAGTTGCAGAATGAACAGGCCGTTGTGGATCGCCGGCGCGATACCGAGCACGACACCCAGAGCGGCGGCGCCGCGCCGCTCATCGGGCCGCGCGAACCACCTGAGCCCGAGAGCAATCGTCGCAAGCACAAAGATGTACTCGGCGTAATGATGGTCGATCTGCCCGACTGCGTTCAGACCTTGAGTGAGCGGCGAAAACGCCACGCACAGCGCCGCGAGACCCGTGGACCAGACCGACAGCGACAGCCGCCGCGCGATCAGCATCATCAGACCAACGGGAATGACGACGGCGGCGACCGGGATCCAAATCAGAAATTCGATCGGCGGCCCGCTGAAGCCGAGTTTCACCGCAATGCGGACGATCCAGCCGAGCAGATAGTCATAGCCCCAGGGCCACGTCAGCAGACTCCCTTCGGGCGCGTGAATCTTCGGATCGAATTCGTAGAACGCGCTGGGGTTGGCGGCCGTGTCGAGTATGCGGCGCGCGTGATAGAACGAATCGTTGCCGAGCGGCAGGAACTCGTTGCCGAGATGAACCGACGGATACAGCAGGCTGCACGCAAACACGGCGAATGTAGCGGCGAAGAGCCACCACAAAATCAGTTGCCCACGCGCGGAGAGTTGCATGCGTCGTTCCGGGGATGAGTCCGATGGCGCGCTAGGTTAAACGATCGTCGCAACCGCGCTGTGATGCAGGAAGCATTAGATCATTTTGCTTGCGGCGCGCGTACAGCACGTAGTTGGACACGCCGAAGTTGAATGCCAGTGCGGCCGCCGCGCCGGCCATCTGCGCCGGCAGCGGCATGCCGCCAGGCCGGGGAAGGATTCCGAGGCATGCGCCG
>Ga0081455_10001610_pt2 | contig 25563 bp, 22 predicted proteins | sample TabmetS3T2R1_FD_70207 | JGI IMG/M metagenome (GOLD analysis project Ga0081455, IMG submission 70207) | Tabebuia heterophylla rhizosphere microbial communities from the University of Puerto Rico - S3T2R1 | ecosystem: Host-associated > Plants > Roots > Rhizosphere ...
CCCGCCACAGCGCCTCGATGACGATGGTGTGGTTCATCTTGGACTGGCCGCGCTCGCGCTCGGCAAAGGTGATCGGCACCTCCACGACGGTGAAACCGCCCTGCCAGGTGCGGCGCAGCAGGTCGACCTGGAAGCAGTAGCCCTGGGAGGAGACCGAGTCCAGGTCGAGCGCGCGCAGCACGTCGGCCCGGTACGCCCGATAGCCGGCGGTGGCATCGCGGACCGGGATGCGCAGCATGATCCGGGTGTACAGGCTGCCGCCGCGGGAGATCAGCAGCCGCAGCAGCGGCCAGTCGATCACCTTGCCGCCCGGCACCCAGCGCGAGCCGATGGCCAGGTCCGCGCCCTCGGCGACCGCGGTCAGCAGCCCCGGCAGCTGCTCCGGCCGGTGCGAGCCGTCGGCGTCCATCTCGACCACCACGTCGTACCCGGCCACCAGCGCCCAGCGGAACCCGGCGATGTACGCCTGCCCGAGCCCGTTCTTCTCGGTGCGGTGCAGCACGTGCACGGCCTCGTCCACGGCCGCCAGCTCGTCCACCAGCTTGCCGGTGCCGTCCGGGCTGTTGTCGTCCACGACGAGGATGTGCGCGCCCGGCACCGAGGCCCGCACCCGGCTGATGATCATCTCGATGTTGTCGCGCTCGTTGTAGGTCGGCACGACCACCAGCACCCGCCCGACCACGTCCTCCGCTGCGGGCTCGGGTGCCGGGTCCGCGGCGGACGTACCGCCGGTCGTGGCGGCGCTCGGCTCCTCGGGCGCGGGTGTCGCGGTCATACGGTCTGGGTCTCCTCATCCTCATCCGCCGCCAACCGGTCCGCCGGCAGCATGCCCTGCGCATCGTCCCCACCGGTGGCCCCGGCGTCCTCCCGCGACTCGCCGAAGCGGCGCCGCAGCCGGGCGCCGAAGACCGCCCAGGCCAGCGCGGCGATGCCCGCCAGGCTCGCCAGCCACTCGGGTATCGACCCGAGCCGTGCGGCAAGGGTATGCCCGGACCGGATCGGCACCGGACCGGCCAGCAGGTCGGTGGTGAAGATCGCCGACTGGTCCAGCACCCGGCCGTCCGGGCCGATCACCGCCGAGACGCCGCTGGTGGCCGAGACCAGTACGGTCCGGCCGTACTCGACCGCGCGCAACTGGGCCATCGCCAGCTGCTGGTACGTCTCGCCGGTGCGGTCGAAGGTGGCGTTGTTGGTCTGTACGACCAGCAGCCCGCTGCCGTCGGCGGCGGCGGAGCGGACCAGCCCGTCGTAGGCGACCTCGAAGCAGATCACGTCGCCGACCCGCTGCCCGGCGATGGTGAGCCGGCCCGGGTCGGGCCCCGCGATGAAGTCGTGCGCGACGCGGTCCACGTCCTTGCTGACCAGCCGGGCCAGGCCGCGCAGCGGGATGTACTCGCCGAAGGGCACCGGGTGCTGCTTGATGTACATCTGGCCAGGCCCGAAGGTCGGGTCCCAGACGATGCCGGCGTTGCGCAGGCCGTCGCCGGGGCCGGTGAGCACGGCGCCGACCAGGATGGGTACGCCGACGGCGCTGGCGGCCGCGTCGATGGCCTGGCGCGCGTCGGGGTTGGCCAGCGGGTCGATGTCGGAGGAGTTCTCCGGCCAGACCACGAACGCCGGCTTGGGCAGCACGCCGGTGCGGACCTTGTCGGCCAGCTCCAGGGTGCCCTGGACGTGGTTGTTCAGCACCGCGGCGCGCTGGGCGTTGAAGTCCAGGCCCAGCCGCGGCACGTTGCCCTGCACCACGGCGATGGTGAGGAAGTGGTCGCCCGCGCCGCTGCCGCTGGCGACCGGCAGCGTGCCGAGCGGGATCGAGGCCGCGGGTGCGAGGATCGCGCCGCCGAGCGCGGCCAGGACGGTCCACAGCCGGCCCCGGCGCAGCGCCGCGATGTAGCCCCGGGCCAGCAGCGCGCCGCTGAGGGCCACCATGAAGGTGACCAGCGGGGCGCCGCCGTAGGCGGCGAAGCCGGTGAACGGGGTCTCGGGCTGGCTGAAGGCGAGCCGGCCCCACGGGAAGCCGCCGAACGGGATCCGGGAGCGGGCCCACTCCTGCGCCACCCACAGCGCGGCCACCCACAGTGGCCAGGCGCGCAGGCGTTGTACCAGCGGCAGGGCGGCGCCGAGCGCGGTGCAGAACAGCGCCTGGGACAGGGCCAGCAGCAGCCAGGGGATGGCGCCGACCTCGACGCCGGACCACGACAGCAGCGGTACGAAGAAGGTGAGGCCGAAGATCAACCCCTGGCCGGCGCCCCAGACCGCGCCGCGGCCGTGCACGATCAGGGTCAGCAGCGCGACCGCGAGCGGGGCCAGCACCCAGTAGCCGTAGGGCGGGAAGGCGAAGACCAGCAGCCCGCCGGCAGCAGCGGACAGGACGTAGGGATACCGGTCGAAGACCGGTTCAACCGATGCCGACAACGCGGGTGTGTCGCCTCCCCTGCCTCCCAGGCCGCCCCCATTCCTGGGCTGAACCTCCAGCATCGCATGATCCCCCACCGCCCACTGACACACGCCCCCACCCCACCCATTGGGTGCCGCCAGACCGCCCGGGCGGAGGGATCCCGACCGGGCGCACCCACCCCGCCGTGCGGCGGGGTGTAGGGGCGGGTGGTTCTGGCGCGCATGCGCCCACCCACCGTTCGGGGTGGCGGGCAGTGACGCAGGGTCATCGGGAATGCAGCAGGGGCGCGGCGTTGTCCGCCGCGCCCCTTTGCTCAGAAGGCCATGCCCTCCTCGCGCCACTCCTCCCGGATCCCTCACCGGAACCGGGCGTCGCGGGCCAGCAGATCGTGCCGACCTTCGGTCCGGCCGATCGTCCGTCGGGTACGGACACCTGCGCCGTTGTCTACTGATCGGACGTGACGTGCTCGGCCACGCGTACGCCGCTGGCAGGGGAACCCTCCCCGCGAGACGCCGTTGGTCCAGACCTGGTAACGCACGGTCCCCCGTGTTTTGGCCCGACACAACAGCGCGGTCGACCTCCGCGAAGGGCGTGAGCCACACCAGCTGTCCCGACGAGTGACCCGGGAACGATAACGGGGTCGACGCCTGCTGTTCAACCTGGCGTTGACCTGCGGTTTCTTGCGAATGCGCAGGTCAGGACGGCGGTTGCTACTACGACGAATTTTCCCTGCGCCGCAAGGGAATTCGGCGTGTCGTCGGCGTGTCGCGCAGGGTGGCTGGTAATGCCGACGAGCCACCGCAGGCTACCCCGAATGCTGCGTATCGACCGGCGGGACGACCACCGTGCCGCTGGCACGAACCACCACAATCGGGTCGGCCAGCACCGTCGAGGCCGAGGCCGACCGGGCCCGGTCGGCGCGGCACAGGACCCGCGCCTCCAGCTCCACCCGCCGGCTGCGCCGCCCGGCCGCGACGATCGTGCCGACCGCCTCCAGCACGTCCCCCGCGTACAGCGGCGCCAGGAACGAGACCGAGTCGTAGGCCGCGAACAGGCCCTCGTCGCCGTCGCTGCGGATGCACAGCTCGGTGGCCACGTCCCCGAAAATGCCCAGGACGTAGGCGCCCTCGACCAGGTCGCCGCCGTAGTGGCCCTGCGCCACGTACCGCCGGTGGGTGACAGTCAGCCCGACCTTTTCCTCACTCACCGTTACCATCCTTGGCCGTCCGTCGTTCCCGCAGTGCGTGTACGAGGTACGAGGCGACCTCGCCCGGGGTGGTGCCCTTGCCGAAGATCCGGTCGACGCCGAGCGCGCCGGCCTGCCGCGGGTCGAACCGCGGGCCGCCCACGACCAGCAGCGGCCGCCGCGACCCCATCGCCTCGCGGAAGGCCGCGCTCATCTCCTCGGTGTTGTGCAGGTGCGCGTCCTTCTGGGTGACCACCTGCGAGACCAGCACCGCGTCCGCCTTCTCGGTACGGGCCCGCCGGACCAGCTCGGGGACGAACACCTGCGCGCCCAGGTTCACCACCCGGATCTCCCGGTAGTACTCCAGGCCCTTCTCCCCCGCGATCCCCTTGACGTTGAGGATCGCGTCGATGCCGACGGTGTGCGCGTCGGTGCCGATGCACGCCCCGACCACGACCAGCTTGCGCCGCAGCAGTTTCTTCACCGCCAGGTTCACCTCCTTCGCCGGCAGCAGCGGGTACTCCCGCTCCACCACGTCCACTGTGGACAGATCGACCAGGTGGCTGCTCCGGCCGTACACGACGAAGAAGGTGAAGCCGGGGCCGACCGGCTTGCTGTGCACGACCATCGCCGGGTCGATGCCCATCTTGGCGGCCAGTTGCTGCGCGGCGCCCTCGGCCCGCGGCCCGTGCTCGACCGGCAGCGTGAACGACAGCTGCACCATGCCGTCGCCGGTGGTGTCGCCGTACGGGCGGATGATCGTGGAGTCCGTCATGCCCCTGCCTCCAGGATCTCGACGGCCGGGTTGTAGTAGCCCTCCGCGTGCGCGACGACGCCGTCCAGGCCCTTGCCGGCGTCGGCCGGGCGGCGGGTGATGCCGAAGGTGCCGTCGGCGATGGCGTTCAGCAGGCCGTGGTCGACGATGCGTTCCAGCAGCTCGACGGCCTCGGTGAGTACGGTCGCGGCGCGCTGCTGGATGAATCCGCCGCGGGCCGGCACGAAGTCCTCGTGCAGGTTGCCGGCGGCGCCCAGGACGTACCGGATGTTCTGCAGGGCCAGGTCCCGGTCGGACAGGAACGGGGTGACCACGGCCTCGGTCATCATGCCGACCAGCAGGATCGACTGGCCGGTGAGCGCGCCGGCCAGGTTGAAGAAGCCGTCCAGCAGGTAGCCGCGGAAGACGTCGCCGGTCATGTGCTTGGTGGGCGGCATCCACTTCAGCGGCGCGTCCGGGAACAGTTCGCGGGCCAGCAGGGCGTGCGCGAGCTCGAGCCGGAAGGACTCGGGCAGGTCGGGGTTGATCTCGAAGGCGTGGCCCAGGCCCAGTTGCCAGTCGGCCAGGCCCGCCTCGTGGCCGAAGCGCTCGTTCAGCAGTTGGGAGACGGTGACGGTGTGCGCCGCCTCGACCGCGTCGGCGGTGGTGAGGTAGTTGTCCTCGCCGGTGTTGATGATGATGCCGGCCCGGGCGTGCACCATGCGGGAGAAACGCTGGTCCACGAACGTACGCACCGGGTTGATGTCGCGGAACAGGATGCCGTACATGGAGTCGTTCAGCATCATGTCCAGCCGCTCCAGCCCGGCCAGCGCGGCGATCTCGGGCATGCACAGCCCGCTGGCGTAGTTGGTGAGCCGGACGTACCGGCCGACCTCGGCGCTGACCTCATCCAGGCCGGCACGCATCAGCCGGAAGTTCTCCTGGGTGGCGTAGGTGCCGGCGAAACCCTGCCGCGTCGCGCCTTCGGGGACGTAGTCGAGCAGCGACTGGCCGGTGGAGCGGATCACCGCGATCACGTCGGCGCCGGCGCGGGCCGCGTTCTGCGCCTGCGGGATGTCCTCGTAGATGTCGCCGGTGGCCACGATGAGGTAGATCCACGGGCGTTGCGCCGGGTCCCCGTGCTTGCGGATCAGCCCGTCGCGCTGGCGCCTGTTCGCGTCGATGCGCCGGATCCCCTGCGCCACAGCCCTTTTCGCGGCTGACCGCGCCTTGGCCGCGGACTGTCCACTGGGGACGGTGAAGCGGACCGAGCCGGCGGCGACCTTCGCGGCCAGTTCGGCCAGGTCGGCGTGGCCCTCGGTGCGCAGCGCGTGCCAGACCGGGAGCGCGACGCCGTGCGCCAGGCCGACCTGCTCGGCGACCGCGTCCACGACGGTGTTCACCCACGGCTGGTTGCCGTCGCTGGCCGGGTCCGCGCCGGACAGCCCGGCCAGGCGCAGCGTGGCGCGCTCGACCGAGACGGTGGTGTGGCTGCGGGCCAGTTCGATCACCGGCTCGGCGGCCCGGGCGGCGAGCCTGCGGGCGGCGCGGACCGCCCGCGGGTCCAGGTGCAGCTTGCCCATGTCACCCCTCGTAGATCGGCTGGCCCCGCAGCACGGTGCGCAGGCAGGTCGGGTCAGGTCGGTCCGGGTCGAACTCGGCGTCCCAGACGGCGTACGTCGCGGGCGCGCCGGGCGCCAGGACACCGCCGTCGTGGCCCGCCGCGGCCCACCCGCCGCGGGTGGCGGCGTCGAGGGCGGCGGCGTACGGGATGCTGGAGGCCGCGGTGCGGTGCCGCGTGGCGGCGCGGACCCCGCCCCACGGATCCAGCGGTGTGACCGGCGAATCCGAGCCGAGGGCCAGCGGTACGCCCTGGTCCAGGAAGCGCGCGAACGGGTTCATGCCGCGGGCCCGCTCGGCGCCCAGGCGCTGGGCGTACATGCCGTCCGGGCCGCCCCACGCCGCGTCGAAGGCCGGCTGCACGCTGGCCACCAGGCCGTACCGGGCGAACGCCTCGACCCCGCCGCGCGGCAGCACCTCAGCGTGCTCGATCCGGTGCCGTACCGCCCGCAGGGCTGGGAGGCCGACCTCGGTTTCGGCCAGCGCGAGCCCGTCCAGGATGGTCTGGATCGCGGCGTCGCCGATGGCGTGGAAGCCGCCCTGCACGCCGGCCTTGGTGCAGGCGACCAGGTGCCCGGCGACCGCGCGCGCGTCGTGCCAGTGGTGCCCGGAGCGGTCCGGCGCGTCGGCGTACGGGTGCTGGAGCGCGGCGGTGTGCGAGCCGAGCGAGCCGTCGCAGAACAGGTCCCCGGCCGCGCCGGCCAGGCCGAGACGCTCCACTGTGGACAGTGCGGCGCCCGGCTCGGCGGCGTGCGGGCCGTCCAGCTCGCCCCAGTAGGCGATGACCTGGGGGCCGTCCTCGGTACCGGCCAGGTGCAGCAGGGTCTCCAGGTCGACCACGCCGCCGGTGATCTGCGGGCCGGACATCTCCTGCAGGCAGGCGATCCCGAGGGAGGCGGCGTGCTGGCGGCAGGCCCGCTGGGCGGCCTGGCGCTGGGCGGCGGTGATGGAGGCGTAGGCGGTGCGGCGTACCTCGTGGTGGGCGGCCAGGCGTACGTGCCCGGTCTCCGACCAGCCGGTGAGTTCGCGGGCGGCGGGCGCGGCGGCCAGCAGTGCCGAGGAGGCGACGGCGGAGTGGTGGTCGACGCGGGCCAGGAACACCACCCCGCCGTAGGAGGCGCGGTCCAGTTCGGCCGGCGTGGGTGGGCGGCGTTCGGGCCAGGTGGTGTCGTCCCAGCCGGTGCCGAGGATCGGGCGGCCGCGCAGCTTCCGGGCGTTGTCGGCGACCGCGTCCAGCGCCGCGGCCAGCGACGGCGTGCCGGACAGGTCCAGGCCGGTCAGCGCCAGGCCGGTCTGGGTGGCGTGTACGTGGGAGTCCACGAACGCGGGCGCGACCCAGGCGCCGGCCAGGTCGTGGGTGTGGTCGGCGTCCGGGGCGTCGGCGTCGGTGCCGACCCAGCCGACGGTGCCGCCCGTGGTCAGCAGCGCGGTGGCGTGCGGGTGGGTGGGGCTGGCCACCCGGCCGCCGCGGAGCAGTGTGCTGGTCATGGCGATCAGTCTCGCTCCACCCGGCTCTCGAACAGCGCGCGCACGCCGGGCTCGGCGCGCAGCAGCGCCAGGGCAAGGTCGGCGTGGCCGGGGGCGTACCCGTTGCCGATCAGCATGGTCACGTCGGCGGCCAGGCCCTCGGCGCCGAGCGCGGCGGCCGGGAAGGAGGTGGCCATGGAGAAGAACACCACGGTGCCACCGTCCTTTGTGGACAGTACGGCGCCGTGCTCGCAGCCGGGTACGTCCACGCACACCACCGTCACCTCCACCGGCTCGCCGATCGCCGCCGCCAGCCCCACCGGGTCCCGCGCGTCGGCGATCACGACCTCATCGGCCAATCCGGCGGCGGTGAGCGCGGCGGCCTCAGCCTCATTCGGCACCACCCCGACGCACCGCCCCGCCCCCGCCCGCCGCGCGGCCGCAAGGGAAAGGGAACCGGACTTCCCGGCCCCGCCGATCACCGCGACCGCCGGTCCACCCGCCAGCCCCGCTCGGCGGGCGGCCGCGGCGTACCGGTCCACCACGCGGGTGGTCAGGGCGGGGGCGCCGCAGACGTCCAGGACGGCCAGGGAGAGCGGGACGGGGAGGTCGTTGGGGAGGACCGCGGCGACCGAGCGGGCGAACAGGATCGCGTGGCCCGCGGCGGGGACCTGCTCCGAGCCGCCGTCCCAGCGGGCCAGGCCGTCGGTGATGGCGAGTGGGGTGAGGGTGAGGGAGACCAGGGTGGCGACGCGCTGGCCGGCGGTGAGGCCGAGCGGGGAGCGCGGGCCGACCTCCTCGACGGTGCCGACCAGCATCCCCCCGGATCCGGTCTCCGGGTTCTGCATCTTGCCCCGGGTGGCGACGATGTCGAGCACCTGCGCGCGGATCTTGGCGCCGTCGCCGCCGTGCACGGTGTGTAGTTGCCGGTAGGAGGCGGCGTCCAGGTTGAGCCGCTCGACCGCGATGCGCACCTCGTCGCCGTACAGCGCGGGATCGGCGTCCAGCCGCCAGGCGGCCTGGGGCAGCACGCCGGCCGGCTCCAGCACCCGGTGCAGGCCCACCGGCGACGACTCTCCACGCACGGTCACAACGTACCTCTTTGCTCTCGACGCAGGCTCTTCGGGAAATCCTGTTGTGTCCAGGTGTCCGTACCGAATGTTCTCCCGTATCGTGTCGGTAAGACAAGTGGGTAGGGAGGTCACGTGGCTGGTGAGCAGCAGGAGCAGCCGTACCAGTACTCGAGCCGGGAGCTGGTCGAGCCGGACTGGCGCCGGCTGCCGGTGTGGCGTGATGTCACCCCGCAGCAGTGGGCCGACGTCCAGTGGCAGCGCGCGCACTGCGTCAAGAACCTGCGCCAGCTGCGCGAGGTGTACGGCGACCTGCTGGGCGAGGAGTTCTACGCCGACATCGAGCGTGACCAGGCACAACGGGCGACGATGTCGATCCTGCTCCCGCCGCAGATGGTCAACACCATGGTGCCGGCCGGCGTCCCCACCACCGAGGCCATGTACGCCGACCCGGTCCGCCGCTACATGCTCCCGGCGTACTCGGATCGTAACTCTGAGTGGCCAAGTCACCCGCACGCCTCCCGCGACTCGCTGCACGAGGCCGAGATGTGGGCGGTGGAGGGGCTGACCCACCGCTACCCCACCAAGGTGCTCGCCGAGCTGCTGCCGACCTGCCCGCAGTACTGCGGCCACTGCACCCGGATGGACCTGGTCGGCAACTCCACGCCGCTGGTCGCCAAGCACAAGTTCGAGCTGAAGCCGGTCGACCGGCTGGACGCGATGATCGACTACCTGCGGCGTACGCCCGGCGTGCGGGACGTGGTCGTCTCCGGCGGCGACGTGGCCAACCTGCCCTGGCCGCGGCTGGAGTCGTTCGTGGCCCGGCTGCTGGAGATCGACTCGGTCCGCGACATCCGGCTGGCCAGCAAGGCGCTGATGGGCCTGCCGCAGCACTGGCTGTCCACCGAGGTCCGCGAGGGCATGACGCGGCTGGCGGGCCGCGCGCGCAGCCGCGGTGTGATGCTCGCCATCCACACCCACGTCAACGCCGCGCAGCAGGTCACACCGCTGGTCGCCGCGGCGGCCGGCGCCATGCTGGAGGCCGGCGTCCGCGACGTGCGCAACCAGGGCGTGCTGCTGCGCGGGGTCAACACCACCGCGCCCGCGCTGCTGGACCTGTGCTTCGCCCTGCTCGATGGCGCCGGCATCATGCCGTACTACTTCTACATGTGTGACCTGATCCCGAACGCCGAGCACTGGCGGATCGCGGTCCACGAGGCGCAGGCGCTGCAGCACGCGATCATGGGCTACCTGCCCGGGTTCGCCACGCCGCGCATCGTCTGCGACGTCCCGTACGTCGGCAAGCGCTGGGTCCACCAGATCGAGGAGTACGACCGGGAGCGCGGCATCTCCTACTGGACCAAGAACTACCGGACCGCGATCGAGGCCGGCGACCCGGAGGCGCTCACCCGCGCCTACGAGTACTACGACCCGATCAGCACCCTCCCGGAGGCCGGCCAGGCCTGGTGGCGCGACCACGCCAGCGCCGCCGCCCAGCCCGCCGCCGACGCCCTGGCCGCCGCCAGCCGCGACACCGCCGCGGCGGCCGCGCAGTAACCCCCGGCCTGGGCGTGATCCACAGCGACCCAGGAGTGGCTGTGGATCACGCCGGCCGTGCGGGTTACTGGCCGCGGCTGGCTGGGTCGACGCGCGCCCAGCGGAGCATGTCGGTCATGGTGAACGTGCTCGCGTTCTGCCGGGGCAGCGTCGGGGTGAACCCGTTGTTGAGGTAGGAGAACTCGTCCATCCGCAGCAGCCCGATGATGGTTTCGGCCACGATCCGGCCGCCCACCGGGCCCAGCCGTACGCCGTTGTTGAAGACCTCGGCCTCGCGCAGGATGTAGTACCAGAGCGGCGTACTGGCATCCAGGCCCAGGTTGAACGGCCGCAGCTCGGGGAAGTTGCTCGAGGCCAGCACCGGCGAGCCGGTCGCGGCGGCGATGCGCTGGCCGGAGGGCAGCGACCAGGTCAGGTGTCGCAGCAGGTTGCGGGCGGGCAGCGAGGTCGGCGGGTCACCGCTGGCGATCGCGGCCAGCGGCAGGTTGAACAGCGGGGTGGAGATGTGGGTGTCGATCCGCTTGTTCGGCCGTACGTTCGTGGTCTGGGCGCCGCCGAAGTCGAAGAACGTCTGCCAGCCGATGAAGCGGCGGCGTGCCCGGGCACCGCCACGCAGGTCCACCGGGTCGGACTGGCCCTGGCCGGCCGGGTCGAAGATGAAGCCGAAGAAGGGCGTGCCGTCCGGGTTGCCGGCCAGGTTGGCCCGGTACGAGGGGCGTACCAGGCTGTGCCCGAAGCGGTAGGTGCCGGTCTGGAATTCCACCGGAATGGTCGGGGCGTTGAACCGGTACCAGCGCAGGCCGTTGTTCATGATGTCGTTGACCAGCGCCTGGCCGACGATCTGTGGCAGGAATTCGTGGACGATGAGCCACTGCCAGTGGTGGATGATCGTCCGCCGGGACAGGAACCACACATCGGCGGTCTGGCCGTTGGCCCGGCGGAAGTCGACGGTGCGGTTGTGGGCCAGCAGGAACGCCGCGTGCAGGCCCGAGATCATCAGGTTCTCGTCGTTGCGCCGCTCGGCGATGATCGCCGTACGGTTGCTGTTGCGGGGCACGTCCTCGAACAGCCCGCCGGTCTCCACGATGAACTTCGCGTTGTCGGTGGACTGGTAGAGCTGCGGCGAGACGGTCGGCCCGCCGCCGTACACCGCGTCCAGGTCCAGCCGCGCGTCGCGGGTGTTGCGGGTCGCCGTCGGCTCGGTGACCACCCCCAGCGCCGAGACGGCGTCGAAGGTGATGTCGTGGTCGAGGAACTGGCCCACGAACGTCGTGCCGGCGGTCATGTTGGCCACGGACTGGTCCAGGTTGCGGGGGCTCAGCTCCGGGTTGGTGATCAGCCGGATCGGCCCCTCGTTCAGCGGGTCGCGGGCGTCCATGATGCCGCCCGGCCGGCCGATCTCGGTCATCGCGGCGCGGACGGCGCTGGAGCGGGGATCGGCGAACGCCGGCAGGTTGAACATCCGGCTGAAGCGGGGGTCTGGCGCGGCCGAGGTGACCGGCCCTTCGACGGTCTCGGCGAGCGCCTCGACGTTGTTGAGCAGGAGCGGCCCGGCGGCCGCCCCGACCAGGCCCGCACCGACGCCCCCGAGGAAACTGCGTCTACCGAGCGTCGTTGCCTGGTCAGTGGGTTTTTCGTCTGATCGGGCCATTTCCTTCCTCCGTAACTCGTACGGAGCGCGGAGAGCCGCCAATCCGGTTGCTGGCTCGAACTGGAGAGAGTTTGCAGCCGCCGGACTTCGGGCAAAAGGCCCTAAGGGATATCACCGAATAGCGTTCGGGACGTAACCGGGCACGCCTTCCGTATCCGGTGGTGATCCTTTACGGCCTGCGGGCGGCATCCCCGCGGCCGAAACCGCAGGCCAGCTACCGGACGGCTGGACCTGTCCCGCCCGCTCGCCCGGCAGCCGCGCGTACCGCTCCGCCCCGCCGCCGGGTAGATCGGAGGCCGGCGGATTCACCCATACGCGTACCGATACCCGGCGGCCAGCCTCGGGGACCTCATCCAGAGATCGCCTCGAGGAGGGCCTGCGGCGCCTCGATCTGGGGCAGGTGGCCGGCCCGCTCCAGCAGGGTGAAGCGGGCGCCGGGGATGGCGGCGGCGTACGCGCGGCCGTAGTCGGGGGTGACGATGCGGTCGGCGCTGCCCCAGATGACGTGGACGGGCACGGTGGCGGCGGCCAGGCGCGGTAGCAGGGTGGGGTCGGCCATGGCCGGGCCGCCGTACTGGGCCAGCGCCGCCATGTTGGTAGCGACCAGCTTCGGGTCGGGTGCCGGGCTGCCCGCGCGGGGGGCGAACCGGTCCGGGTCGTGGAAGGACAGCTTCCGCAGCTCGGCCGGGTCCAGTGTGGACACATCGGCGACCGGGTGGCCGGCGACCTCGGCGCCGACCGCGTCGATGAGGACCGCGGCGCGGACGCGAGGGCTGCCCAGCAGCGCCATTTCGGCCGCGATCCAGCCGCCGATCGAGTTGCCGATCACGGTGACCTCGCGCGCCTCCAGGCGGTCCAGCAGGCCGGCGTAGAGGTCGGCCAGGTCGCGGATGGTGGCCACGGCGTCCGGACGTACGGTCCCGTTGAAGCCGGGATGGGTGGGGATGATCGTACGCGTGTGCGTATTTTCTGCGAGGAACTCACCGAAGGCGGCGACCGAGGCGGGGCCGGCGCCGCCGTGCAGCAGCAGGGAGGTGCGGGTGCGGTCGTGCTCGGTCAGCGTGACCGGCACCGGGCCGATGTCGTAGATCGTCATGTCGACGATCCTCGGTCCATACGCAGGTGCGGACGATAGGCTCGGTCATCGTGGGACCCGGACCACCACCCGCCGCCGAGGCCGCCTCGGCCCGCCGGGCCGAGCTGGCCGACTTCCTGCGCAGCCGCCGCGCCGCGGTCGACCCGGCCACCCTGGGGATCGAGGTGGGCTCCCGCCGGCGTACGCCCGGCCTGCGCCGCGAGGAGGTCGCGCAGCGCGCCGGAGTGGGCCTGTCCTGGTACACCTGGCTGGAGCAGGGGCGCGACGTGACGCCGTCGGCGCACGTGCTGCAGGCCCTCGGGCGGGCCCTCGACCTGACGCCGACCGAGCTGGACCACCTCTACGTGCTGGCCGGCGCGGGCGGGCCGCGGCCGCCGGAGCCGGTTGTCGACGAGGCGACACTCGCCCTGGTCGAGGCGCTGAGCCCGTACATCGCCTACGTCCTGGACCCGTGCTTCGACGTGGTCGCGCACAACCGGCCGACCGAGCTGATCATGCCGGGCCTGGTGACCGCGCCGCCGGGCCGGCGGAACCTGCTGCGCTGGCTGTTCGCCCCCGAGACCGGCTGGCGGGAACGGGCGTGGGAGGCGACCGCGCGCGCCAACCTGCGCGACTTCCGCGCCGAGTACGCCCGGCATCCGGCCGACCCGCGCTACGCCACCCTGGTCGCCGAGCTGTCCGCGGCGAGCGCGCACTTCCGCGACTGGTGGGCCGCGCACGACGTCCAGGCCCTGGAGCCGACCCACAAACACATCCCGCACCCCACCCTCGGCACCCTCCACCTCCTCCAGTCCCAAAGCCGCCCCACCCACCAACCCGCCCTGCGCCTGCGCATCCTGGTCCCCGCCGACCCGACCACCCGCGCCACCCTCGCCGCAGCCGGCCCGCCAGCGGGTTAGCCTTCGGCGCATGGACGGGGGTCTGGATCTGGGGGCGTTGGGGGCCGATCCGTACGCGGGGTTCGCGGCGGCCCGGAACGTGGCGCCGGTGGTTCGGGACGCGGGGGCGGACCGGTGGCTGGCGGTGTCGTGGGAGGCGGCCAACCAGGTGCTGCGGGAGCGGCGGCTGGGGCGGTTGTGGGAGGACTGGCGGCCGGCGGAGCGGTTCGGGGCGTTCAACGCGCTGCACCGGCACCAGATGATGGAGAACGAGCCGCCCGAGCACGGGCGGCTGCGCGGCGCGGTGGCGCGGGTGTTCAGCCGCGGGCAGGTGGAGCGGTTGCGGCCGCTGGTCGCCTCGGTCGCCGAGGAGTTGCTGGTGGCCGCCGGGCCCAGCTTCGACCTGATCGCCGACTACGCCGAACCGCTGCCGGTACGGGTCATCGCCGACCTGCTGGGCGTACCCGAGGCCGACCGTGGCCAGCTGCGGCCCTGGTCCCAGGCGATCGTGCGCATGTACGAGGTGGAGCGCACCGCAGCCGTCGAGGACGCCGCCATCGCCGCGGCCACCGACTTCGCGGCGTACCTGCGCGGGCTCGCCGCCCACCGCCGGCACAACCCCGGGCCGGACCTGCTCAGCCAGCTCGCGGCCACCGGCGAACTGACCGAGGACGAACTGGTCGCCTCCGCGATCCTGCTGCTGAACGCCGGCCACGAAGCCTCGGTCAACGCCCTCGGCAACGGCGTGGTCGCCCTGCTGGCGCACCCGGCCGAGCTGGCCCGGCTGCGCGACGGCACCCTCCTGGACACCGGCGTCGAGGAGTTGCTGCGCTACGACGCCCCGCTGCAGTTGTTCGAGCGTACGGCCAAGCAGGACACCGAGATCTGCGGCGTACCCATCCCCGCCGGCACCACGATCGCCGCGCTGCTCGGCGCCGCCAACCGGGATCCGGCCGCCTTCGCAGACCCCGACCGGCTCGACGTCGGCCGCGACCCCAACCCGCACCTGGGCTTCGGCGCCGGCCTGCACTTCTGCCTCGGCGCGCCGCTGGCCCGGATGGAGCTGCGGATCGCCCTGGACACCCTGCTGCGCCGCTCCCCCACCCTGGCGCCGGACGGCGACCCGGTACGCCGGCCGACCTTCGTCCTGCGTGGCTACACCTCGGTCCCGCTCACCCGCTGAATGCCGCCCGGTCCAGCGGTTGCGGTAGATCGACACCGGTCATAGCGTCCGGGAGCAAGCTCAGGTGAGGGTCGGGTCACACCTGGTGGAGGCGTGGCCGGGCGCTACGGCGACGGGAGCCCATATGCCGAGCCAGCAACGAGTTCGCAGGTCGGTCGGCGCCGCGGGGGCGGCGGTCCTGTTCGCGGCGGTGCTCGCCGGCTGCGGTGGCGGCCAGTCCGGCGGCCCGGTGACGCTGACCTTCTACGACAACTCCGACAGCGCCGAGGCCCAGCAGTCGGTGATGGACCGCTGCAGCCAGCAGTCCAACGGCCGCTACCACATCGACTACGTCAAGCTGCCCAAGGCGGCCGACGACCAGCGGCAGCAGATGGTACGGCGGCTGGCCGCGCGCGACTCCTCGCTGGACATCCTCGGCCTGGACGTGACCTGGGAGGCCGAGTTCGCCGAGGCCGGCTGGATCCAGCCGTGGCCGGACGACCTGCGCAAGCAGGTCGAGGACGGCGGCCTGGCCGGCCCGCTGAAGACCGCGACGTACAAGGGGCAACTGGTCGCGGTCCCGTTCAACAGCAACACCCAGCTGCTGTGGTACCGCTCCGACCTGGTGCCGAACCCGCCGACCACCTGGGACGAGATGATCCAGATGTCGGAGCAGCTGGCCAGGGAGGGCAAGCCGCACTACATCGCCGTGCAGGGCGCGCAGTACGAGGGCCTGACGGTGTGGTTCAACACGCTGGTGGCCAGCGCCGGCGGCTCGCTGCTGAACGAGGACAACACCGCGGTCGAGCTCGGCGAGCCGGCCAAGAAGGCGCTGTCGATCATGCAGCGAGTGGCCGGCTCCAGCGCCGCCGACCCGTCGCTGTCCAACGCCAACGAGGGCGCCGGGCTGCTGCTGATGGAGTCCGGGCAGGCCGCGTTCGAGATCAACTACCCGTTCGTGTGGCCCTCGATGCAGAAGAACAAGCCAACGGTCAACGGCGGCGTCGACCTGGCTTCGGTGTTCAAGTACGCGCCGTACCCGCGGGTGGACGCCAACACCCCGGCCAAGGTCACCATCGGCGGCATCGACCTGGCGATCAGCGCGTACTCCAAGCACAAGGACCTGGCCTTCGAGGCCGCGATGTGCCTGCGCAGCAACGAGTCCCAGCAGGAGCTGGCCAACGTCGGCGGCCTGCCGCCGGTCGGTGACGCGCTCTACCAGAACCCGCCGACCGACTTCGCCAAGACCTACCCGTTCTACAAGCTGATCCGGGACAGCCTGGAGAACGCCGCGGTCCGCCCGCTCACCCCCGCGTACCAGAGCCTGTCCAGCATCACCTCCTACCTGCTCTCGCCGCCGCAGAAGATCGACCCGGACAGGACCGAGCAGAAGTTGCGAGATCAGTTGACCACCACGCTCAAGTCGCAGGGGGTCATCCCATGAGCCGACAGCGAGTGAGCATCGCAGGCGCGGGCGCTTTTTCCGCGCCGAGGAGCGGAGCGAGCGCGGAGGCGAAAAGGGGCGAGCAATGAGTCAGGCGGTAGAGGCGCCGGTCGCGACCGAGACGCCGGTACGACCGAAGAAGGCGCCGCTGTCGGAGGGCGCGCGGGCCGAGCGCCGGCTCGGCTGGCTGCTCTGCGCCCCCGCGGTGATCGTGATGGTGGCGGTCACCGCCTACCCCGTCATCTACGCCATCTACCTCTCCCTGCGCCGGTACGACCTGCGCTTCCCCAGCCAGTCCAAGTTTGTCGGGCTGGCCAACTACGGCGCGGTGCTGTCCTCCACGTTCTGGTGGAAGGCGTTCCTCACCACGCTGATCATCACCGTGGTGTCGGTGCTGATCGAGCTGGTGCTCGGCATACTGCTGGCCCTGCTCATGCACCGCACCGTGTTCGGCAAGGGCGCGGTGCGGACCGCACTGCTCATCCCGTACGGCATCGTCACCGTCGCGGCCTCCTTCAGCTGGTACTACGCGTGGAACTCCTCCACCGGCTACCTGGCCGCCCTGCTGCCGACCGGCAGCGCGCCGCTGACCAACAAGTGGGAGTCGATCTTCATCATCATCGGCGCCGAGGTCTGGAAGACCACGCCGTTCATGGCGCTGCTGCTGCTGGCCGGGCTCGCGCTCGTACCGGATGAGTTGCTGAACGCCGCGCGGGTGGACGGGGCGACCGCATGGCAGCGGTTCGCCCGGGTGATGCTGCCGCTGATGAAGCCGGCGATCCTGGTGGCGCTGCTGTTCCGCACCCTGGACGCCTTCCGCATCTTCGACAACATCTACGTGCTCACCAAGGGCGCCAACGACACCCGGTCGGTGTCGATCCTGGGCTACGACAACCTGTTTGGCGCGCTGAATCTCGGCATCGGGAGCGCCGTGTCGGTGCTGATCTTCCTGTGCGTGACGATCATCGCCGCGCTGTTCATCAAGGGGTTCGGCACCGCCGCGCCCGGGTCCGACACCGACGGGAGGCGGTAGCCGTGCCGGCCGCGGTCACCACGAAACAGAAGTCGGCGTGGGCGATCGCCAACGTCGTCGCCATCCTGTACGCGCTGTTCCCGGTGTGGTGGATCGTCGCGCTGTCGTTCAAGCGCACCACCGACTTCACCGACCGCAGCTTCGTGCCGAAGGCGTGGACCCTCGACAACTACCGGACCGTGTTCAAGACCAGCGAGTTCACCCGGGCGCTGATCAACTCCATCGGCATCGCGCTGATCGCCACGCTGCTCGCGGTCGTCCTCGGCACCATGGCGGCGTACGCGGTGGCGCGGCTGCGGTTCCCCGGAAAGTCCTTACTCATCGGGATTTCGCTGCTGATCGCGATGTTCCCGCCGATCTCGCTGGTCTCGCCGCTGTTCGGGATCGAGCGCTCACTGCACCTGTTCGACACCTGGCCGGGCCTGATCATCCCGTACCTGACGTTCTCGCTGCCGCTGGCGATCTACACCCTGTCCGCGTTCTTCCGGGAGATCCCGTGGGACCTGGAGAAGGCGGCGAAGATCGACGGAGCCACGCCGTACCAGGCCTTCCGGCAGGTGATCGTGCCGCTGGCCGCGCCCGGTGTGGTGACCACCGCGATCCTGGTGTTCATCTTCTGCTGGAACGACTTCCTGTTCGCGATCTCCCTGACCTCGACGACGAACTCGCGGACCGTCCCGGCTGCGCTGGCGTTCTTCACCGGCAGCTCGCAGTTCGAGGACCCGACCGGGTCGATCTCCGCGGCCGCGGTCGTGATCACCGTACCGATCATTGTGTTCGTGCTGTTCTTCCAACGTCGCATCGTCGCCGGACTCACCTCCGGCGCGGTGAAGGGGTGATTCGCGGTGGCTGAGATCGTCCTGGACGGGGTGAGCAAGAAGTACCCCGACGGCGCGGTGGCGGTGCAGGGCGTCGACCTGACCATCGCCGACGGCGAATTCATCATCCTGGTGGGCCCGTCCGGGTGCGGGAAGTCCACCACGCTCAACATGATCGCGGGCCTGGAGGACATCAGCGCCGGCGAGCTGCGCATCGACGGCACCGTGGTGAACCAGAAATCCCCCAAGGACAGGGACATCGCGATGGTGTTCCAGTCCTACGCGCTGTACCCGCACATGACCGTACGGCAGAACATGGGCTTCGCGCTGAAGCTGGCCAAGGTGCCGCAGGACGAGATCGACCGGAAGGTCGAGGAGGCGGCGCAGCTGCTGGAGCTGACCGCACACCTGGACCGCAAGCCCGCCAACCTCTCCGGCGGGCAGCGGCAGCGGGTGGCGATGGGGCGGGCGATCGTCCGCTCCCCCAAGGCGTTCCTCATGGACGAGCCACTGTCCAATTTGGACGCCAAGCTGCGGGTGCAGATGCGGACCACCATCGCCCGGCTGCAACGGCGGCTGGGCACCACGACGGTGTACGTGACGCACGACCAGACCGAGGCGATGACGCTCGGGGACCGGGTCGTGGTCATGCGCTCCGGCGTGGTGCAGCAGGTGGGTACGCCGACCGAGCTGTACGAGCAGCCCGCGAACCTGTTCGTGGCCGGCTTCATCGGCTCGCCGTCGATGAACTTCCTGCCGGCCACGGTGGAGGGCGAGGTCGTGCGGTGCGCGATCGGGGACATCCCGGTGCCGGAGCGGGTACGGTCGCGGGCCGGGGCTGAGGTGATCATCGGCATCCGGCCCGAGCACTTCGAGGACGCCAGCCTGGTCGAGGCGCCCGGGGTGACCTTCGAGCACCGCGTGGACGTACTGGAATCGCTCGGGTCCGACGTGTACGCCTACTTCACCCTGGAGGGGCAGGGGGCCAGCGCGGCCGAACTGGAGGAGCTGGCCCGCGACACCGGCAACGACACCTCCGGGGAACAGCAGTTGGTGACGCGGCTGGACGCGGCCACCAAGGCCCGGGAGAACCAGCCGCTGACGATCTGGTTCAACCCGGCCAAGGTGCTGGTCTTCGACCCGGCCTCCGGGGCCAACCTGACCCTGGCGGAGGAAGCCGCGGTCAGCCCGACCGAGTGAAGCTGGTGGTCCAGTTGCGGACCCAGTCGCCGTCCTCGCTCCAGCGGAAGTACTGGGTCCACCGGGCCGAGTCAGCGGTGATGTCGGACCAGATGAAGCGGACCCGGACCGGGCGGCCGTGGAAGGAGTCGTCGCCCTCGAACGTGCCGGTGCCGTCGGCGAACCGGCCGACCACGGGCGGGTCGAGTACGCCCGGGAAGTTGCTGGAGGCCCACCAGATCCGCCACAGCCCGGTGGCCGGCTCGTACAGCCGGAAGGTGACGCCTTCGAACGACTTCTCGCCCTCGTAGCGGTTCTCGTCGATGTTGCCGAGGCCACCCAGGACCGGCCAGGCGCGGCTCACCGACTTCAGCTCGATCCAGCGGGTGCAGTCGGGGTCGGTCACATCGGCGAGCCTGCGGGTGTGGCCGTCCCACTGCCCGAACCAGAAGTCGAAATCGTGCCGCCCATCGGTGTGGGTGGTTGTTGTTTCGGTGGTTGTCATGCGCCGACGCTAGGGGCGCTCCGCTGACACCTGCTGTCAGCGGATCCGGCGTACCTGGCGGCCATGTCCTGGACGGTGGCGGCGAAGGCGGCGCGCAGCGGGGCGGGTGCGAGCACCTCCACCTCGGCGCCGAGTTTCAGCAGGTCGGCCAGGGCGCTGTCGACGGCCTCGATCGGGATGGCCGCCTCGTACCGGCCGTCCCCGCCAGGCGTGGCCGTGGCGGTGATCGCGGCGGCCAGGTGCGGGCCGAGGTAGTCGGGTACGCGGCGCAGGCCGCGCGGGGTGAGCGCGATGACCGCCTCGCCGGTGTGGCGGCGCTTGTCGAAGTCGGCGAGGCTGGCCTGCCAGTGCGCGGCCAGGTCGAAGCTGCCCGGGCGGCGGAAGCTCGCGCCGGTGGGCTCGGCGTCCAGGATGTGCGCCACCCGGTAGGTGCCGATGCGGCCCCGGCCGCGGGCCACCACGTACCACTCCCCCGCCTTCAGGACCAGGCCGTACGGGCGCAGCGTGCGGGTGACCTCGCGCGGTGCGCGCCAGCGGCGGTAGCGGACGCGGATCGTGCGCTGCTCGCGTACGGCGGTGGCGATGGTCGGCAGGGCGGGTGGCGGGTCCGGGTCCTTGTACCAGCCGGACGGGTCGAGGTGGAAGCGGCTGGTCTCCTGGTCGGCGGCCTCGCGGTGCTGTTCAGGGAGGGCGGCCAGCAGCTTGCGGCGGGCGTTGGCGGCGACCTCGCCGAGGCCCAGATCGCGGGCCACCTGCGGCAGCGCGGCCAGGAACAGGGCGCCGGCCTCGGTGCCGGTGAGCCCGGTGAGGGTGGTCCGGTAGCCGCCGAGCAACTGGTAGCCGCCCGCGTGGCCGGCGTCGCCGTACAGCGGGACGCCCGCCTCGTGCAGCGACTCCACGTCCCGGTAGATGGTCCGGACCGACACCTCCAACTCGCTCGCCAGCTCCCGCGCGGTCATCCGCCCCCGCGCCTGAAGCAACAACAACACCGACAACAACCGGCTGGCCCGCACCCGCGCACCCTCCCACCCACCACCGACAGTTCTTTACCCTGCCAGTCCCCGGGTGCCGTCGGGATGGCTCAGTCCTGGTTGTCCGGCGGGGCGAACTCCTCGGCGGGCAGGGTGGTCAAGGTGTGGAGGGCGGCGAGGAAGGCCTCGCGCTGGGCGGGGTCGAGGTGGGCGAGGATCTGGTCTTCGCGCAGGCGGATCGCGTTCTGGGTGAGGTCGCGGTGGAAGCGGCCGGCGCGGGTGAGGGAGAGCAGGCGGGCGCGGCGGTCGGTCGGGTCGGGGTGGCGGGTGATGAGGCCGCGCTCCTGGAGGTCGTCGAGTACGGCGATGATGCGGGTCTTGTCCGCGCCGATCGCCTGCGCCAGGGCGCTCTGGGTGCGTACCGGCTCCTCTTCGAGGGCCAGCAGGACGGCGTAGGCCCACATGGACAGGTTGTGCCGGCGCAGCACCGGCAGCTCGGCGGCGACCAGCGCCCGGCCCAGCGGCACGATCATCGCGGCCAGGTCCGGGCGGTCATCGATGGGCATGCGCAGACAGTACGCGGGACCATCTTCATTGACCTATCGTCCGCTCGCGCACATGATAGGCAGATGCTTATCGAATTGAATCGGCGCGCCGTGCTCGGCACCCTCGAGGTGGCCGGGCGGGTGCGGGCCGGTGACCTCGGCCGGCCGACCCCGTGCGCCGGGTGGAGCGTGCTGGATCTGCTTGTCCACATGACGGTCCAGCACCACGGGTTCGCTGCGGCGGCACGTGGCACCGGCCGCGATCCGGCCGTCTGGGCCATCCCGGCCCGCGCCCCCGGCGACCCGGTCGCCGCCTACACCGCCGCCGCGCAGGACGTCCTCGACGCGTTCGCCGACCCCGCGACCGCCCAGCGGCGCTTCGACCTCCCGGAGATCAGCGCCGAGATCACCTTCAGCGCCACCCGGGCGATCGGCTTCCACCTGATCGACTACACCGTCCACGGCTGGGACCTCGCCCGCGCCATCGACGCCCCGTACACCCCCGACGACGACCTGCTCGCCGCCGCCCTGCCCCTGGCCGAAGCCGTACCCGACGGCCCCACCCGGCTGGAACCCGGAGCCGCCTTCGCCCCACCCCTCCCGCCACCCGACCCCGCCACCCCGCTCAACCGCCTGCTGGCCACCCTCGGCCGATCCCCCACCTGGCAGCCAACCTGACCAGAGGCAACCCCGGGACATGGCGGAGCGCCGGTGCTCGGGGCACCGGCGCTCCCGGGTAGTCGGTCAGGCCGCGAGGGCGGGTTCGGGTTCGGGAGTGGGGATGGCGGGGACGCGGCGGGGGCGGAGGAAGGCGACCGAGATCAGCCAGGCGAGGCAGGCGAAGGCGATCGCCACGCCGAAGACGGTGGCCACGCCGTGCGCGAGCAAGGTGCCGGTGACGGCCCCGGCCCGGCCGGCTTCGCCGGTGGCAGCGCCGAAGACGCTGACCAGGACGGCCACCCCGACGGCCGCGCCGAGTTGCTGCATGGTCTGCAGCGCCCCGGAGGCGGCCCCGGCGTCGGTGGGCGCGACCCGCGACAGCAGCACGGTGGTGAGGGGCATGAACGTCAGCCCACCGCCGATGCCGAGGATCAGGATCGGCCCGAACACCCCGGCCCAGTAGCTGGTCCCGGCCGACAGCTGGCTCAGCCACGCCGTCGCCACGATCAGCAGCACCGGCCCGATCAGCAGCGGCACCCGCGGCCCGTACCGGGACACCCACGTCGGCGTCACCCGGGACAGCCCGAAGATCGCCGCCGTCAGCGGCAGGAACGACACGCCCGTGCGGAGCGGGCTCTGCCCCAGCCCCAGCTGGAGGTACTGCACCAGGAAGAAGAACGCCCCGAACATCGTCGCCGGCAGCAACAGCATCACCGCGTACGCCCCGGCCCGTGCCGGGTCGGCGAACAGGCGCAGCGGCAGGATCGGCTCGGGCGTACGCGCCTCGTGGGTGACGAAGAAGACCAGCAGCACCACCGCGACCGCGAACGAACCCAGTGCCGTCGGGTCGGACCAGCCCTCGTCGGCGGCCCGGATGAAGCCGTACACCAGCGACCCGACGCCAAGCGTCGAGGACAGCGCGCCCAGCACCTCCAGGTGCCCCGGCCGCCGCGGCGGCTCGGTCAGGAACTGCGGGATCAGCGCGATCAGCGCGATGCCGATCGGCACGTTGACGAACAGCACCCAGCGCCAGGAGACCCAGTCGGTCAGCGCGCCGCCGACCAGCAGGCCGATCGAGCCGCCGGCCGAGGACACCGCGGTGAACAGGCCGAGCGCCCGGTTGCGCGCCGGCCCCTCCGGGAAGTTGATCATGAGCAGGGCGAGGGTGTTCGGGATCGCGATCGCGGCGCCCACGCCCTGGATGGCCCGCGATGCGATGAGGACGCCCGCCGAGGTGGCCAGGCCGCCGGCCGCGGAGGCCAGCGTGAACAGCGCGAGCCCGGCCATGAACACCCGGCGCCGGCCGAGTACGTCACCGGCGCGCCCGCCGAGCAGCAGCAGGCCGCCGAGGGTCAGGGCGTAGGCGTTGATCACCCAGGACAGGCTGGTCGAGGAGAAGTGCAGGCCGTCCTGGATCTTCGGTAGCGCGACGTTGACCACGGTCGCGTCCAGTACGGCCATGAGCTGGCAGGTCAGGATCACCGCGAGCGCGATCCGCGGGTGCTCGCCACGGCGAGCAGCGCCCGGAATGCGCGCGGTGACCGGTTCGGTCGCCAGAACAGCCATAAAACGGGGTCAGCTCCTTCACAAGGATGTGCCGCCTGGCGGTACGGACGTTGTACCGTCGGGTAAGTACCCGTAGGCGGAGGAAGTCTCCGGCTAGCCGTATCCGACAATACGGAGACACCCTCCGATTGGCAAGGGGGCCCCAACCATGGGTCAGATCGGCTCCGCCGCGGTGCCGCGCCCGATGCGCGCCGACGCGCGGCGCAACCACGACAAGCTCCTCGCCGTGGCCAAGGTCGCCTTCAGCGAGCACGGGCCCGAGGCATCCCTGGACGAGATCGCCCGCCGGGCCGGGGTCGGCGCCGGCACCCTCTACCGGCACTTCCCCACCCGCGAGGCGCTGATCGAGGCGGTCTACCGGGACGAGGTGCAGGTCCTGTGCGACGCCGCCGACCAGTACGGCCACGAGCTGCCCCCGGACCAGGCGCTGGCCGCGTGGCTGCGCGCCGTGGTCCGCTACGTCTCCGCCAAGCGCGGGCTGTCCGCGGCGCTGAAGGCCATGGTCGGCGTCGAGTCGCAGGTCTTCGCCGTGTGCCACCAGGCCATCACCGCGCACGGCGGCGCGCTGCTCGAACAGGCCCAGCGGGCCGGCGTTGTCCGCGCCGAACTCACCCTCAGCGACCTGCTCCGGCTGGCCAGCGCCATCGGCCAGGCCAGCGAGAGCGTGCCCGAGGACAAGGACATGGCCGAGCGGCTGCTCGGGCTGATGATGGACGGCTGGCGCGGCAAGGCCTGACCCGGCGTGGGCGGGCCCCGCACGGGGCAGGTCCCGGGTGGTCAACGCCGAACTACTACCGGAAACCCGGCAACAAGTCGGCGTTGATCATGGGTGGGGCTGGCCGACCGCGGGGGTGGCCAGCAGGCGCAGCAGGTGTGCGACGGTCCCGGCCATGGCGGTGCGGGCCGGGGCGAGGAACGTGCGGGGGTCGCTGGTGGTCGGGGTCAGTTCGGCGCGGATCGCCCGTACGTAGGCCAGGTTGAGGGCCGTACCGATGTTGATCTTGACCAGGCCTCCCTGGACGGCGGCCAGCAGTTCGGGATCCGGTACGCCCGAGGAGCCGTGCAGGACCAGGGGAACCGGCACCGCGGTACGCAGGCGGGCGATGAGGTCGTGGTCGAGGCTGGCCGAGCGGGTGGTCATCGCGTGCTGCGAGCCGACCGCGACCGCCAGCGCGTCCACCCCGGTCGCGGCCACGTAGCTCGCCGCCTCAGCCGGATCGGTCCGCACCCCGGGCGTGTGCGCGCCGCCCTTGCCGCCCACCGCACCCAGTTCGCTCTCCATCCACAGCCCGGCCCGCCGGCATTTACGCACGGCCGCCGCGGTGGCCGCGACATTGTCGACATAGCTCAGCGTCGACGCGTCGTACATGATCGAGCTGAACCCGCACGGTCCCGCCTGGGCGATCAGGTCCGGGTCGGTGATGTGGTCCAGGTGCAGCGCCACCGGCACGGTGGATTCCGCGGCGACCGCTCGGGCCGCGGCGGCGATCGGGGCGAGCCGGCCGTGGAAGCGGACCGTGTTCTCGCTGACCTGCAGGATCACCGGCAGCGCGGCCTGCTCGGCGCCGGTCACGATCGCCTCGGCATGTTCGAGCGTGACCACGTTGAACGCGCCGATGCCGGCGCCCCTGGCGGCCGCGTCGGCCACCAGCGCGGCGGTGGGGGTCAGCATGGGTCGGCTCCTTCGACGCTCACCAGTTCCGAAAACCGTTGGTACGTAGGCAGATCCACCGCACCGGCCACCGCCGACGCCACCGCGGCCGCCGACAGCGCCACCGCGTCGGCCAGCAGCCGCGGCCACGGCGCCCCGTCCCGTACGCCCCGCGCCAGCGCCGCCACGCACGCATCCCCCGCCCCGGTCGGATTCCCCGCGACCAGATCGGGCGGCACCGCCTGCCAGCACCCCTCCCCCGTCGCCGCCACCAACCCCCGAGCCCCGAACGAAGCAACCACCGCGCCCGCCCCCAACCCCCGCGCCCACACCACAGTCCCCAACTCCCCAG
>Ga0081455_10001836_pt1 | contig 25562 bp, 25 predicted proteins | sample TabmetS3T2R1_FD_70207 | JGI IMG/M metagenome (GOLD analysis project Ga0081455, IMG submission 70207) | Tabebuia heterophylla rhizosphere microbial communities from the University of Puerto Rico - S3T2R1 | ecosystem: Host-associated > Plants > Roots > Rhizosphere ...
CCTCAGCCAACACACCCAACGAAATACGATCCGTCAACCGCACAACCGACGAACCACCACCAACCTGCCCCACCCTCGCCACCACAAAATCCTACAACAAACACAGCTAACTTAGCGGTATTGGGCGCTCGGGAAGGTTCCGTGGCATCACGCCCACCGACCGACCGAGGAGAACACGCCCGCCTCTCCGAAGGGAGGGCAGCAGTCAAGGATTCTTCCCCAGCAGTAATGCCCCGGACGACATGAACATCCCGCCATTGCCCAGCGCCATGCTCACCTCGACCCCCGGCACCTGGGCCGCGGCCTCACCCCGCACCTGCCGTACCGCTTCCTGCAACAGGAACATCCCGTACATCCCGGTATGGGTGTACGACAGTCCGCCGCCATTGGTGTTCACAGGCAACGACCCACCAGGCGACGTATGCCCTTCGGCAATGAACGCCCCAGCCTCCCCAGGCTTACAGAACCCCATGTCCTCCAAACCATAAATCGGAACATGAGCAAACGCGTCGTAGATCATCACATGATCCACATCGTCCGGCCCCAACCGTGCCTCAGTAAACGCCGAGGCAGAAGCCCGCCGGAATGCCGCCGACGACGTGAAATCGGCCATCTGAGAAATCAACGGCGCCTCGCTGGCCTCGCCGCCGCCCAGTATGTACACCGGCGCCTTGGGCAGATCCGCCGCCCGGTCGGCAGCGGTCACCACCAGCGCCCCGCCGCCATCGGTGACCAAGCAACACTCCAGCAAATGCAAAGGGTACGCGATCATCCGGGACGCCAACACATCGGACACCGAGATGATATCCCGGTACATCGCCCGCGGATTCAGGTTGGCCCACCGCCGCTGCGCCACCGCAACCGACGCCAACTGCTCCTCGGTAAGCCCGTACTTCTTCATATACCGCAACAGCGGAATGGTGAAATTCGTCGTAGGCCCCACGGTCCCGTACGGCGCTTCGAACTGCCCGGCCAGCGACGACGCCGCAAGCGTCCGGCGAGCGGTCCCCACCCGCGACCGCCCCGACTCACCATGCGTGATCAGCACCGTCCGCGCGTACCCGGCCCGTACGGCGGCGACAGCGTGCCGGACGTGGAGCAGGAACGAGGTCCCGCCAACCCCGGTCCCGTCCACCCACGATGGCGAGATCCCCAACGCATGGGCCACCGCCACCGGCCCAGGATCCGCCACCGAAGCTATCCCGTCGATATCCGCCATCCGCAGCCCCGCGTCGGCAACCGCATTGACCGCGGCCTCGATATGCAACCCCAACGCGGACCTGTCCGGCAACACCCCGACCTCATCGGTCTCCGCCGCGCCCGCGATCACCACGTCCATCAGGAGACCTCCGCCGGCGCGAACTGCGGCAACGAAATATCCCCGCGCTCCTCGAACACGACCCGGAGCGGCATGTCGAGCACCAGATTCTCCGGCGTGTTCGCGATCCCCACGATGTTCGCCATCATCCGCGGCCCCTCGGCCAATTCCACCACGGCGATCGCGTAGGGCTCGCCGAACGAGGCCGGCGGCCGGTAGTTGATGGTGTACGAACACAGTGAAGCCAGGCCGCTCGCCGCGAACCATTCCACCGCCGTCGACCCGCACGACGGACACACCGGCCGGGGATAGAAGTAGGCGTGACCGCACGAGGTGCACCGTTGCAGCCGCAACTCCCCGGCAGCGGTTCCGTCCCAGAACGGCCGGGTTTCCGGCGTAGGCTCAGGTACAGGTTTAGTCAAGGTCACACCCCGATACCCAACTCTGTCAACAGATCCTGCGAATATGCGATCCGCCCCGACAGCGCCGAGGCCGGCTCCCGGCATAATGCCAGCGCGGCGGCGGCCATCACGGCGGGCTGTTCGGCGTCGGGATCATTCTCGGCGGTGAGATTGTGGAACAATGTTCCCGGTGTCGGCACCACGCGGTTCGGCGAGAGGGCGTTCACCGCGACCCCGGACGCATATTCCTCGGCGGCCAGCCCGGTGGTGAACCGTTCCAGTGCCGCCTTGCACATTCCGTAGACGGTGCCGCCGCGAGTGGACCGGGCGGTGGGTGGTAGTGTCGGGTGCAGCGCGGCGCGGGACGAGATGTTCAGGATCCAGCCGTACCCGCGCTGCCGCATTTGTGGTAGGACCAGTTGCGCCAAATGTACGGGCGCCGTGACCTGCACCTCGAACATCAGCGCCAACCGCTTCAGGGTGAAATCCTCGACCCGTGTGAAATACGTGACCGCCGCATTGTTGACCAGGATGTCCGGCGCCCCGAAGGCCTCGGCCGCCGAGTCGATCAGGCGTACCCGGTCGTCCACATCGGACAGATCGGCCCGGACGGCCACAGCCTCCCCGCCCGCGGCGCGGATATCCGCGACGACATCGGAGATCGTTCCCGGCAGCCGCGACTCGCCCGCCGAGACGGTACGCGCGGCAACCACCACCCGCGCCCCCTCGGCCGCGAACAGCCGAGCGATCGAGGCCCCGATGCCGCGGCTGGCCCCGGTCACGACCGCCACCCGCCCAGCCAGCGCGGCCTCGGTCACCGGGGATCCTTTCGGCCGAGGAGGGGGCCGAAGGCGTGTTCTACGTGGGTGGCGAGGGTGTCGAGGTCCCAGGGGGTGGTGCTGGTGATGCGGCTGATGGGCTCTGGGTTGTTGTAGAGGGCTACCTGGTAGCCGCTGGTGTGCAGGATGCGGCCGGTGATCCAGCCGGAGTCGCGGCTGGCGAGGTAGGCGACGATGGGGGCGACGTTGTCGGGGGAGCGTTCGTCGCCAGCCGCGGCCGGGCGCCGGCGGCGGGCCTCGGGGATCGAGTCGGTCATGCGGGTGGCGGCGCCGGGGGAGATGGCGTTGACGGTCACCCCGTACCGGCCCAGTGCGTTGGCGCAGGAGTACGTCAGCCCGACGATCCCCATCTTGGCGGCGGCGTAGTTGGGTTGCCCCGGCGCGCCGTGCAGCCCGGACACCGAGGTGAAGTTGATGATCCGGTACTGCGGGTCGTCCCCGCCGACCGCCCGCCAGTGCGCGGCGGCGAACTTGCTGGTGTTGAACGACCCCTTGACGTGCACCCGCAGCACGTCGTCCCACTCCTGCTCGCTCATGTTGAAGACCATCCGGTCCCGCAGGATGCCGGCCACGTTCACCAGCACATCCAGCTTCCCGAACTCCCGCACCGCCCCGGCCACCAGCTCCGCGGCGGCCGAGTGATCGGACACATCGGACACGTCCGGGACGGCAACCCCACCAGCGGCCGTGATCGACGCGACCACGTCCGCCGCCGGCCCGGTGTCCTTCCCGGAGCCGTCCACCGCGACGCCGAGGTCGTTCACCACCACCGATGCGCCCTCGGCGGCGAACAACCGGGCCACCGAGGCGCCGATGCCGCGCCCCGCGCCGGTCACGATCGCGACCCTTCCGTCCAGCCGACCCATCAGCCTCATCGCCTTAGCCGGATCTTAGAACGAGCTTCTGAAATGAGCATTGACAGGGCGTACGCACCTGTCAAGACCGCCTCGACGCCTTGACACAGCGCCGGCACAGAACGAGATTCTAGGAAGTTCCCACCTCCCGCCCGAGGAGGCACGCCATGGATCTCGATCTCGGTCCCGACATCGCCCGCTTCCGCACCGACACCAGGGACTGGGTGGCCGGCAACGCGCCCGCGGGGCTGGCCGACCTGGCCGACTGGAGCGCCGGCCCGGTCACCGGCGGCCGCCGCAACGCCGCGATGCGCTCGGCCTTCGACAGCCCGCAGTACGCCGAGTGGGAGCGGTGCCTGCAAGATGCGCACCTGATCTGCCCGCAGTGGCCGGCGAAGTACGGCGGGCAGGACCTGGACGCCGTACGCGTGGCCGTGCTGAACGAGGAGTTCGCCCGGGCCGGCGTACCCCGGGTGATCCGCGGGATGGGCGAGACGCTGGTCGGCCCGTCGATCCTCGTGCACGGTACGCAGGAGCAGAAGGAGCACTTCCTGCCGCGCATCGTCGCCGGCACCGACGTCTACTGCCAGGGCTTCTCCGAGCCGGGCCACGGCTCCGACCTCGCCGCGGTCGAGACCAGGGGCGAGGTCAGCGGCGAGGAGATCGTGGTCACCGGCCAGAAGGTGTGGACCTCCGGCGCCGCGGCCGCGAACATGATCTTCGTCCTCTGCCGCACCGACCCGGACGCGCGCACCAAGCACGCCGGCCTGTCCTACGTCCTGCTGCCGTTCACCGGCCCCGGCGTGGAGTACCGCCCGATCCGGCAGATGACCGGCGCGGCCGAGTTCTGCGAGGACTTCCTGGACGGCGTGCCCGCGCCGCTGTTCAACGTCATCGGCGGCCTGAACAACGGCTGGCGGGTCGCCATGACCACCCTCGGGCACGAGCGCGGTGGCCGGGCGACTACCACGCACCTGCGCTTCGAACGCGAGTTCTGGTCCCTTGTGGACACTGCCCGCGAGTACGGCCGGGACCGGGATCCGCTGGTACGGCAGCAGTTGGCGTGGGCGTACACGCAGGTGCAGTTGATGCGGTTCGGCGGGCTGCGGACGCTGGCGGCGGTGGCCGAGGGCCGGCAGCCCGGCCCGGAGGCCTCGATCAGCAAGTTGCAGTGGAGCGAATACCACAAGCGGCTGGGGGAGATCGCGATCGGCATCGTCGGCGCCGCCGCGCTGGTCCGCCCCGACGGCGAGGGTTACCCGACCTCGATGTGGCAGGACACGTTCCTGGCCAGCCGCGCCGGCACGATCTACTCCGGTACGAGCGAGATCCAGCGCAACATCATCAGCGAGCGGGCGCTGGGGCTGCCGAAGGAACCGCGGTAGTGCGTACGGCGACCAGACCGTTGGTCACCGCGGACCGGCTCGGCAGGTTCTTCGACGCCGGCAGCATCGCGCTGGTCGGCGCCTCCGACACCTCCGGCTGGGCCCGCAACATCGTGCTGAGCTGCCAGCTCACCGGGTTCGCCGGCACGCTGGTTCCCGTACACCCCAAGCATTCCAGCGCCTTCGGCCGGCCGACCGTGCCGACCCTGCGGGACCTGGCCGAGCCGGTGGACCTGGCGTTCGTGCTGGCCCCGACGCACGCGGTGGAGGGCGTGCTGGAGGACGCGGCGGCGGCCGGCATCCGGCACGCGGTCGTGCTCGCCTCCGGCTACCGGGAGGTCGGCGGCGACGGCGCGCGGTTGCAGGACCGGCTGGTGGAACAGGCGGTACGGCTGGGCATCACCGTCCTCGGGCCGAACTGCCTCGGCTACCTGAACGCGCACACCGGCAGCGCGCCGTTCGCCCTCACCATCCCGCCGCCGCTGGCCGCCGGCCCGGTCGGCCTGGTGCTGCACAGCGGCGCGCTGGCCACCGCGGTCCTCGACTTCGCCCGGGCGCACGCGATCGGCGTCAGCCTGCTCACCTCGATGGGGAACGAGTCGGTCATCACCACCGTGGACGTGGTCAACCACCTGGTCGAGGACGCCGCGACGAAGGTGATCTGCCTGTTCCTGGAGGGGATCGGGCAGCCGGAGGAGTTCGCGCTCGCGGCCCGCAACGCCAGCCGGGCGGGCAAACCGATCGTCGCGCTGAAGGTCGGCGCGAGCCTGGCGGGGCAGGCGGCGGCGCTGGCGCACACCGGCTCGGTGGCCGGCGACGACGCGGTCGTCGACGCGATCCTGCGGCAGCTCGACGTGATCCGGGTCGGCAGCCTGGAGGAGTTGCTGACCACCGCGGCGCTGCTGGGCTACCACCCGCACCCGAAGGGCCGGCGGGTCGCCGTACTCACCGCATCCGGCGGCGCCTGCGACATCATCGCCGACCGCGCCGCCGACGCCGGGCTGGAAATACCCGATTTCACAGCCGAAACCACGACGGCGATCGCCGCGCACCTGCCGCCGTTCGCCAGCGCCCGCAACCCGCTGGACGTGACCGGGTACGTGCTCGCCCACCAGCGCAGCGACCCGCTGACCGCGCTCGACCACGCCCTCGACGCGGCCGTCGACGACCCGAACATCGACGCGGTCCTGTACGCCGGGGTGGCCATGCCCGCGGTACGGCCGGCCGACGAGCGGCTGGCCGGCCTGATCGAGCGGCGGATGAGCTGGCTGGGCCGGCGGGTGGCCACCTCACCCGTACCGGTCATCGCCCTGTCCAGCACCTGCGTCGACCTCGGCCCGTACGCCCGGGAACTGCTGGCACCGCAGCGGATCAACGTGCTCGGCGGCATCGACCTGGCCACCCGCGCGCTCGGCAACACCCTGCGCTGGCTGGACAGCTGTGCTGCTGACCGACCGTGGCCAACCCTGACCGGCGGCGGACAACGCACGCACCCGGCAGCGTGGTCGGAGCTGGCGGCGCGCCAACTGCTCGGCGCTGCCGGAGTCCCGCTGATACCAGCCGAACTCGCCCGTACGCCCGAGGCCGCGGTTGCCGCCGCGCACCGGCTGGGCCTGCCGGTGGCGCTGAAGGTCTGCGGCCCCGGCATCGCGCACAAGTCCGACCGCGGCGGCGTCGCGCTCGACCTCGGCACCGACCAGGCTGTCCGACAGGCATACAAACGGGTGGCCGGCGAGGACGGTAGCGTCCTGGTCAGCCCGATGCGCACCGGCGGCCTCGAACTGCTGGCCGGCGTGAGCCTCGACCCCACCTTCGGCCCGGTCCTCGCGGTCGGCCTGGGCGGGATCTTCGTGGAGGTCCTCCGCGACACCAGCCTGCGCGCGCTGCCGGTCGACGAGCCGGAGGTACGCCGCATGCTGGGCGAACTGCGCGGCGCGCCCCTGCTCAGCGGCGCCCGCGGCAGCCAACCGGCCGACCTGGACGCCGTCGCGGCGGCGGTCGTCGCGCTCACCCGCGCGGCGGCGACCGTCGAGAAGCTCCAGGCGATCGAGGTCAACCCGCTTTGGGTGTGCGGTTCGCGGGTGGAGGCGCTGGACGCGCTGGTGGTCACCGAGGGAGGGAGTGCGGATGCAGCTCACCGAGAGCGCTGAGCAGGGGCAGTTGCGGGAGTCGGTACGCCGGTTCCTGGCGGAGAAGGCCCCGCTGCCGGCCGTACGCGCGGTGATGGACACCGAAGCGGGCTACGACCCGGCGGTGTGGCAGCAGGCGGCGAGCCAGCTCGGCCTGCCGTCGCTGGCCATCCCCGAACAGTACGGCGGCGCCGGGTTCTCCTTCGTGGAGCAGGCGATCGTGCTGGAGGAGCTGGGCCGCGCGCTGTTCTGCGGGCCGTACCTGGCCGGCGCCGTGCTGGCCGCCAACGCGATCCTGCACAGCGGCGACGAGCAGGCCTGCAAGGACCTGCTGCCCGGCATCGCCAGCGGCCGGACGATCGCCACCCTCGCGCACGCCGAGGACGACGGCTCCTGGACACCCGGCGGCGGCACCCTCACCGGCACCGGCACCGTCCTCAATGGACACAAGAACTACGTCCCGTACGGCCACGTCGCGGACCTCATCGTGGTGGCCGCCGGCACCGACCTCTACGCCGTGCACGCCGGCGCGCCCGGCCTCACCCGCACCCCACTGTCCACGTTGGACCAGACCCGCGCGCTGGCCCGGCTGGAGTTCGCCGGCACCCCGGCGCGGCGGATCGAGGCGGACCCGATCACCCTGACCGCCACGCTGGACATCGCCGCGATCGCGCTGGCCGCCGAGCAGTTGGGCGGTGCGCAGGCGGCGCTGGACATGGCGCTGGGCTACGCCAGGGAGCGGCACCAGTTCGACCGGCCGATCGGGAGCTTCCAGGCCATCAAGCACCGCTGCGCCGACCTGCTGCTGGAGCTGGAATCCACCCGCTCGGCGGTGAACTACGCCGCCCGGGCGGTGGCCGAGGGCTCCCCGGAGATCCCGGTGCTCGCCCCGCTGGCCAAGGCGCACGCCTCCGAGGCGTTCTTCCGCATCGCCGCGGAGAACATCCAGATCCACGGCGGTATCGGCTTCACCTGGGAGCACGACGCGCACCTGTACTTCAAGCGGGCCAAGGCCGACGAGCTGTTCCTCGGCGACCCGGCCCACCACCGCGAGCAACTCGCCCAGAGGATCGGAATCTGACCATGGCTTTGGACCACAGCCTCATCGGGCGGGCCGGCGAGCCCGTCGAGCAGTCCTGGACCTCCACCGACGCGCTGCTGTACGCCCTCGGCGTCGGCGCCGGCCAGGAGGACCCGCTCGCGGAGCTGCAACTGACCACCGAGAACAGCCAGGACATCACCCAGCAGGCCGTCCCCAGCTACGCCGTGGTGATCGCGCAGAACGCGGGCCGGCGCGGCGGCGGCCGCCGGCTCGGCGACTTCGACCCGGCCATGCTGGTCCACGCCGAGCAGTCGGTGCTCCTGCACCGCCCGCTCCCGGTCGAGGGCACCGCGACGGTCAGCTCCACCGTCACCGGCATCTACGACAAGGGCTCCGGCGCCCTGATCGCCACCGAGGCGCGGGCGTACGCCGGCGACGGCGAACCGCTGGCCACCTCCACCGCGAGCGTCTTCATCCGCGGCGAGGGCGGCTTCGGCGGCGACCGCGGCCCGGCGGCCAGCTGGCAGCGCCCCGACCGCGACCCCGACCACGCGGTCGTCGCGGCCGCCCGGCGGGACCAGGCGCTGCTCTACCGGCTCTGCGGTGACCGCAACCCGCTGCACTCGGACCCGAAGTTCGCCGCCCGCGCCGGCTTCCCCGCGCCGATCCTGCACGGCATGTGCACCTACGGCATCACCTGCCGCCTGCTGGTCGCGGCCACCTGCGGGGGCGACCCCTCCCGGTTCCGGGCGATGAGCGGCCGGTTCAGCAAGCCGGTCTTCCCCGGCGACATCCTGACGGTCACCATCTGGCTGGACGGCGACGCCGGCCGCTTCCAGACCACCCGCCAGGACGGCGTGGTGGTCCTGGACCACGGGACGTACGAGCTCAGGAGCTAGCCGACTCGAGGATGTCCAGGTCGCGCTCGGCGTACCGCCGGTGCTCGGCCTCCTCGCGCATGACCACGCCCAGGCACTGCGCGACGGTGTTCGGCCGCTCCGGGTAACCGGGCGCGGGGTTGCGCGTGCACAGCCGCGCCAACTCCTCCTCGGTGAGCCCGTCCACGATCCGCCGGATCACCGCCATGCGGTCGCGGCGCACCTCCAGCACCTCGGCGAACGACGGCGTGGCGGCCAGGTCGACGCCGAGCTTCGCCGCGTCCTCGGCCGGGTAGCCGGAGTGGGTGTACCCGAGCCGGTGGTACGGCATCGGCTCGTCCAGGACCGTCCGTACCACCCACGCGTCGGTGCAGAAGACCAGGTGCCGCAGCGTCTCCACGAACGACCACTCGCCGTTGACGCCCTGCTGCCGCTGCTCCTCGGGCAGCTTCTCCGCGCGCGCCACCGACTCGGCCCAGCGCGCCTCCAGCGTGTCCCACATCGCCTGGAACTCGGCGACCGTCGTCAGCGACCGCGCCTGCGCCCGCTCCGGGAACTGCCGGTCCAGCTCACCCTCGACGTACGCGGTCACGTCGACGTCATTGACCACGATGTTGCGGATCAGCCCGGAGATGTAGACGTCGGTCAGCATCGTGTCGACGACCCGGACGCCGCTCAGGTCGCAGTCCTTGAACACCGCCCCGGTGAAGTCGGCCAGCTCGAATTTCTTGCCCCGGTACGTCTTGTCCGCGAAGTAGTCCTCGTCCTCAGCCATGCGCGCCATCATGCCCGGGGCCACCGACAAAATCGCGGTCAGCGGTAGAGGTCCGCGATCTGCTCGGCGTACCGGTCGTTGATGACCCGACGGCGCAGCTTCAGGGTCGGGGTGAGCTCGCCGGTCTCGGGGGACCACGGCGCGGGCAGGATGTGGACGCGTTTCACCTGTTCGATGCGGGCCAGGTGGGTGTTCGCCGCGGCTACCGCGGACTCGATCTCCGTCCGTACCAGGGGATCCTCGGCCAGCGAAGCAAGGTCCATAGTGGACAAACCAGCCCGCGCGGCCCAGACCGGGGCGAACTCCGGGTCGAGGGCGATCAGCGCGGTCACGTACGGCCGGTTGTCGCCGATGGCGACCGCCTGCGCGATCAGCGGGTGCGCGCGGAGCAGGTTCTCGATGCGGGCCGGCGGGATGTTCTTGCCGGAGGACGTGATGATCAGCTCCTTCTTCCGGTCGGTGATCGACAGGAAGCCGTCCGCGTCCACCGTGCCCACATCGCCGGTCGCCAGCCACCCGCCCGCGTCGGTCGGATCCTCGATGGTGCCGTCCGGCTGGAGGTAGCCCAGGCACACCAGCGGCCCGCGGATCAGCACCTCGCCGTCCTCCGCGAGCTTGACCTCCATGCCCAGCGCCGGCCGGCCGACCGTACCCGGCTTGAACCAGTCCAGCGTGTTGATGGTCGCGGTGCCGGTGGTCTCGGTCATGCCCCAGACCTCCAGCACCTCCACGCCCAGCCCGGCCAGCGCGTACAGGATGTCCACCGGGATCGGCGCGGCGCCGCTGCCCGGCCCGATCACCCGGTCCAGGCCGAACCGTTCCCGGACCGGCCGCAGCACCTGGTCCGCCTCGGCCACCTGAGCGGCCAGACCCGGCGGCACCGGGAACCGGTCCACCCGCAGCTTGTACGCCTCCAGGGTCACCGCGTGTGCCGCCTCGAACACCGCCCGCTGCGGCTCGGGCAGCGCGTCCACGATCCCGCGCAGGCCGGCGACCATCTTCTCCCACACCCGCGGTACGCCGAAGAACGACAGCGGCCGCACCTCGGCCAGCGCGGCACCCAGGGTGGCTGGGTCAGCGCAGATGTGGACGTGGCCGGCGCGGTAGATCGGGATGTAGATGCCCAGCATCCGCTCGGCGATGTGGGCCAGCGGGAGGTACGACACCGTCGGCGGGTGCTCGGGGGTCGGCACCAGCGCGGCCAGCTCCACGGCCTGGTAGATCACGTTGTGGTGGCTGAGCGCCACGCCCTTGGGGTCGCCGGTCGTGCCGGAGGTGTACAGCAGGCAGACCGGCTGCTCGGGGCGCACGGCCCGCCACGCGCGCTCGAAGACCGCCGGGTCGTCCCGGTGCAGCGCCGTACCGGCGCCGACCACCTCGCTGGCCGGGTGGAACCGCGGGTCGCCGGCCGGGATCGCCCGCTCGTCCAGCACCACGAAGGCGCGTACGTCCGGCACCTCGGCCAGGATCGGCTGCCAGCGGGCCACCTGCTCGGCGCCCTCCAGCACCACCACCGGCGCCCTGCTGTGCCGGGCCAGGAACGCCAGCTGGCTGGGGCTGAGCGTGTCGTAGGCCGTACACGGCACCGCGCCGAGGTGCGCGGCGCCGAGATCGGCCAGCCAGTGCTCGGGCCGGTGCGAGACCATGATCAGCATCCGGTCGCCGCTGGACAGGCCCAGCTCGGCCAGGCCGCGGCTCCAGCCGGCCACCCCGTCCCGTACCCGCGACCAGGTCAGGGTGGTGCCCTCCAGCGTGAGCGCCGGCAGGTCGCCGTACTCCCTCGCGTTGCGGTCCAGCAGCAGCGGGACGGTTAAGCCGGCGGCGGCCTGCGCGCAGTCCTCAGCGATCCCCATGCGGGGAACGTATGCCGAGGCGGCCCGCCCCGGGGAGGGTTTCTGAGTTTCCGGTGGATCAGTGTTCTGGTGGATCAGTCCGCAGTGTCGGTGTCGCGGTTGCCGTTCTCCGGGCCAGCGCTGCTGGGGGGCGGGGTGCGCTGGGTGACTCGGTTGAACCAGTTGGCCACGCCCTCGGCCGCCTGGCCGGCGGCCTGGCCGATCGAGCTGCCGACGTTGCGGACGGTCGAGACCAGCGGGTCGGTCGACTCCTCGATCCGCTGCCGGTACGTACGCGCCGCCTCGCGGGCGTTGTCGCTGAAGCTGGCCCCGCCGTCGTCCTCGCGCCGGGGGTAGTCCCCGGCCAGCACCGCGGCGTACTCCTCGCTCTCGGCCCACCGCTTCAGCTCCGCGGCCCGCACCACCGCGAACGGGTGGGTCTCCTTCTCGGTGTTCAGCAGCTTCAGCACGCCGTCGCGCAGGTCGCCAGCCGCCTCGTAGTCCGCGGCCTGGGCCAGGAACGCCTCGGTGTCGATCTGGTCCAGGTGCGCCCCGCCGGCCAGCTTCATGTGCGTGCGCAGGGCCGGGTCGAAGTCCTGGGTGACCAGCAGCCCGGCCCGGTCGCCGGACAGCTCGGCCTTGCGCTGCCACTCCCGCAGGCCCGCGATGATCGCCCGCAGCCCCAGCCCGCCGGCCGGGATCCAGCCGAAGACGCCGAGCAGGTTCAGCAGGTGCTGGAGCATCGACTGGTACAGCGCGTGCCCGGACATGGCGTGCCCGACCTCGTGACCGAGGGTGAACAGCCGCTCCTCGGTGTCGGTCAGCTCGTACAGGCCGCTGCTGATCACGATGAACGGCTTGTCCACCCCGAGGGTCGCCGCTTGCGGGCGCGGGTCGTTGAAGACGTACAGCTCCGGGCGCTCGGGTACGTCCAGGGTGGCGACGACGCGGCTGAGCAGGGCGTGCAGGTCGGGGAACTGCCGCTCCCCGACCCGTACGGCCGAGGACAGGTAGACCAGCCGGTACTGCCGCTCGCGCAGCAGGCTGGAGGCGACCTTCAACAGCTGGTCGAAGCCGGGCACCGAGCGCATCGCGGTCAGCGCGGTCCGGTCGGCCGGGTGCTCGAAGGCCCGCGAGCTGATGCCCGGGAAGACGCGCCGCCCGTCGACGTCGAGGACAGTCTGTTCGCTCATGCCCCGATCCTGCCCCCTCATCCGGCCGGATACCGGCCTACCGGGACGACCGGCGCGCGAGTTTCGGTGCAGGTGTATCCGGCGCGGGCACGCGTCCTCGGGTATTGGTGCGGCGCTCTACTCCAGACGGCCGAGCCAAAACGCGCCTTGGACGGTCGTCGTTGTGGCGTCGGGACAGGGGATGGTCCGCACATGGGATCGACAGGGGAGCCGCCATGGCACGCGCCGGTCAGGGTGCTCCTGGCAGACGGGCAGGCGCTGATCAGGGCCGGGATCGCGATGGTGCTCGCGGCCGAGCCGGACATCGAGATCGCTGGCGAGGCGGGTGAGGGCGCCGCGGCGGTGGAGCACGCCGCCCGGCTGCGGCCCGACGTACTGCTGCTGGACGTACGGCTGCCCGGTGCCGCGGCGGCCACGGCGGCGGTCAGCGCGGCGGGGTTCGCCGACCGGCCGGTACGGGTGCTGATCCTCACCGCGCACGAGGCGGATGAGGAGGTGTACGCCGTGCTGCGCGCCGGCGCCCGGGGCGTACTGCTCAAGGACGCGGCTCCGGCGGAGTTGGCGCGCGCGATCCGGGCCGTCCACGCGGGGGAGGGGTGGCTCACCTCGGCGGTCACCGGCGTGCTGCTGCAGGACTTCGCGGCCCGGCCGGCGCCCGCGTGCCCGCCCGCCGCGCTGGACCGGCTCACCCCCCGCGAGCGGGAGGTGCTGGCGCTGGTGGCCAACGGGCTGTCCAACAGCGAGATCGCGGCGGTGCTGGTGATCGGGGAGGGCACGGTCAAGACGCACCTGGGCCGGGTGCTGGCCAAACTCGGGCTGCGGGACCGGGCGCAGGCCGTGGTCGCGGCATACCAGACCGGGCTGGTGTCCCCCTGAGGTCATAGGCCCTGAGTCATACCCGGCGGGCGGAAATGTCCGCCGGCAGCAAGACGACGGGATATCGGCCTGGGCCGCACAATTTCGCCCCGTACGGCGGAAATGCCGCGTACGACAAAGGGGGACAACGAACATGGCACGAGGACTTGCCAAACTCGGTCTGGCGCTCGGCGCCGGCCTGCTGACCGCGGTGATGGCCGCCGGGCCCGCGCTGGCCGGGCCGACACCGTCGGCCGACGACCGGCCCACGGCCACCGAGTCGGACGGCTCGAAGGTACCCGCGCCGACCCGGGTGGGGACGACGCCGACGCAGCCGAAGAACGAGGGCAACGGCCAGACCGTCGGGCGGGCGCTGTCGGCGCACCTGGACGGCACCTGCAACATCTACTCCAGCGGCACCGGCGACCTGTGCCTGTGGTACTTCTCCGGCTACGGCGGCAGCCACGTCGACTACTACTTCAACGACTACTCCTTCTGGAACGACGTTTTCCTGAGCGCCGGGACCGGCAAGGGCGCCGTGGTCGCGAACAACTCCGAGAGCGCGTTCAACTACGACCGCATCTGGATCGCCTGGGTCTACACCAGCACCAACTGCAGCGGCACCGGGGGATACATCCTGCCGTGGACCGGCGGCAACTTCGTACCGACATTCTTCAACAACTCCGAATCGCTGTGCTGGACGTGATCTGACCGCGGCCGGGGCGGGGTGCGCCGCCCCGGCTGTTCTTCTGGGGGGAAGTCAACGGATGCGCAGATCGTGTTGGTGGGTGCTGGCGGTCGTGCTGCTGGCCAGCTGTTCCCGGGCCGCGGCGCAGCAGCCAGGGATGGAGCAGCCTCTGGTCGACACTGCCGGCACGATCCGGCTGCCGCTGGACCGGTACGTGGCCAGCGCGGCCGACGTGGCCGAGATGGGGCGCGGCTACCGGGCGCTGCTGCACCGCTGCATGGCCAGCTTCGGGTACGACTTCCCGCCGGCCGGGCTCGTCGGGCCGGCCGGTCCGAGCGACCGCAACGAGTCCCGGTACGGCCTCACCGACGCGGTAGCCGCGGCCACCCGCGGCTACCGGCCGGCCGGCAACCGCGCCGTACCGAAGTTGCCCGACCTGCCGGCCCCCGCGCAGGCAGCGCTGAACGGCGATGCCGCCACGGTCGGTGGGCACCCGGTGCCTGCCGGCGGGTGCGGCGGGCAGGCCAGCCGCGGCATTTCCGGCGCCGTGCCCGCCGGGGCCGACCCGACGCTGGGCGACCAGTTGGCCAGCGAGAGCTTCGCCCGCTCCCGCGCCGATGCCCGGGTGACCGCGGCGATCAGCCGGTGGTCGGCGTGCATGGGCGCGGCCGGGCACCCGTACCGGTCGCCCACCGACCCACCGCGCGACCCGGCCTTCCGCGGGCCGCTCACCGCGGCGGAGAAGGCCACCGCGACCGCGGATGTGCGGTGCAAGGAGCAGACCGGGCTGGTGGCGGCGTGGGCCGCGGTCGAGGCCGAATACCAGCGGGCGCTGATCGCGAGCAACGCCGGGGCGCTGGACCGGGCGGCGCGGGCGGTCCACGCCGAGGTGGCCGCCGCCCGCGCCGCCCTCAATCCCTAGACGGCCTCGACGCTGGTCGGTTCGGGCACCATGGTCACGGCCATGCGCTGGCGTACCTCCGGCCGCCAGCTCCCGCCGAACAGGAACACCGTGGGGATGAACAGGAACAGGCACGCCACGCAGATGGTGAGCCAGGTCTGCCAGCCGTGCGCGGCCACCACGCGGGGGACGGCGAGCAGGACGAGTACGGCGACCGAGCGGCTGAGGAAGCCGTACACGCCCCAGGCGGTGCCCTGCAGGCGCGGGTCGGCGTCCTCGGCGTCCTCGGAATAGCCGGCCATCCACGGGCTGTAGGCGACGGCGAGCGAGGCGCCGAGCAGCGTGCCGGTGAGCATCAGCAGCCCGGCGGAGACCTGGTCGCGGCCCATCAGCAGCGCGAGGTACCCGGCCACCAGCACCGCGGCGAGGGTGCCGCCGAGCATGAACGGCTTGCGCAGCTGGAGCCGGTCCGAGACGCGGCCGACCACGATGAGCACGGCCAGGTCCAGCAGCCAGAACGCGGTCATGATCCCGGAGGCCTTCGCGGCGGTGATCCCGAACGTACTCACCAGCATCGTCTGGCCGTACACGGCGAGGGTGACGTACAGGACCAGCCACAGCGAGATGCCGGTCGCGTGCGCCCACAACCGCCGGTGCCGCAGCAGGTCGCGTACCAGCGCCTTCTGGTGGGCGTCCTCGACGCGGACGACCCGGCGCTCGGTCTGCCGGATGCGGGCGCGCAGCTCGGGGGACAGGTCGGCGATGTTCGTGGCCACCAGGACCGAGACGACCAGCGAGGCGATCGCCATGATCACGAACTGGGAGCGCCAGGCGTCGTGGAAGATCGGCAGCGTCCAGGAGGCGACCGCGGAGGCGATCAGGCTGGCGCCCACCGGCCCCCAGGTCCAGAAGCCGAACGCCTGCGCCCGGCCCATCCGCGGGGACAGGTCGCGGACCAGCGGCGCGGTGCTCGCGATCGCCACGCCGTCCACGAACGCCAGGATCGTCCGCATGAACAGCAGGTCGCGGGCGGAGTGGATCTGCGTCATCGCCAGGCACAGCAGGGCGGTGAGCATCATCAGCGGTACCAGCAGGCGGACCCGGCCGAGGTGGTCGGTCAGCCGGCCCCCGATCGCCGCGGCCAGCGCGCCCGATCCCGCCGCCACCGCCGACACCGAGCCGTAGGTGGTCAGGCTCATGTGCAGGTCCTTCAGCAACAGCGGCACGACGGGCGCGATCTGCGCCTCGTACGACCCGATGAGGATCGCCAGCACCGCCATCGCCAGCAGCCACAACCGCCGCAGACCCTGCGGGTACTCATCCAGTTCGCGAACGTAGTCGTATCGCATGAGGGGGGCCTCCTCGCCATCACCAAATCTAAAGCCGCACCGCCGAATTGATCGCTCCTTCCTTCGGGCGTAATTTGCGACTTCTCAGGGATGCAGCCGGGCGCCCTTGCACACCTTGTCCACCGCGTTCTTCGGGCCGTACAGGGCAAGGCCGACCAGGTCCAGGTCGGCGCGGGGCACGGCCCGTACGGCCGCCCGGTTGGCGGCGTCGTGGCCGGTGCCGAACAGGTCCGCGGTGAAGACCGCGACGCGCATGCCCCGGTCCAGGGCGCGCTGGTGGGCGGCGGTCAGGGTCTCCTTGCCGCCGGTCAGCACCAGGACGGGCTGGCCGAACATGGCCAGGTAGGCGGTGCCGTCGGCGTCCTCGTACGGCTCGCCGACGGTGTCCGGGTGTGCGGCGGTAAGGCCGCTGACCAGGAACGCGGTGACGTTGAGTCGCTGCCAGGTGGCGAGGTCGTCGCGGATCAGCACGCTGATCTTGGTGTCGAAGCGCATGCCTGCCGAGGCTGCCCGACAACGGCCGCTCGGGGCTTGTACGTTCTTCACCGAAATTGAATTGGGCCGGTGATTTCACCGATAGGATCGGCTAATGGGGGAGGGTGAGCGGGTCGTTGCCTGGCGGCCGGAGCTGACCGGAATCCGCGAGGTGCTGCACGCGCGGTTCACCGAGCACGCCTACCCGCTGCACACCCACGCGGCGTGGACCCTGTTGCTCATCGACGAGGGAGCGGTGCGGTACGCGCTGGACCGGCACGAGCACGCCGCCACCGCGTCCCTGGTCACGCTGCTGCCCCCGGGCGTACCCCACGACGGCCGCGCCGCCACCGGCCGCGGTTTCCGTAAACGCGTCCTCTACCTCGATCCCGACGCGCTGGAGCCATCCCTCATCGGCGCCGCGGTGGACCGGCCCGCGCTCGCCGATCCCGCCCTGCACCGCCACATCGACGCCCTGCACGCGGTGCTCGCCGGTCGGCCGGAACCGCTGGAGGCGCAGTCCCGGCTCGCCCTGATCCAGCAACTCCTGCGCGCCCGCCTGCGCGCCGTACCGGTCCCGCCGCCGGATCCGGGTCTTGCCGCGGACCTGCGCGACCTGCTGGATTCCCGTATCCGGCAGGGCCTCACGCTGGCCGAGGCGGCCGCGCTCCTGCACGCCCACCCCGCGCATCTGGTCCGCGCCTTCACCGCCCGCTATGGCCTGCCGCCGCACCGCTACCTCACCGGCCGCCGGGTGGACCTGGCCCGCACCCTGCTGCTGGCCGGCCTACCCCCGGCCGAGGCGGCCACCCGGGCCGGGTTCTACGACCAGCCCCACCTCACCCGCCACTTCCGCCGCACCCTCGGCGTCACCCCGGCGCGCTACGCCCGGGCACGGTGAGGGGGTACGCGCCGCAGCCTGCGCGGCGCGTACCCCGTGCTGTGGTTGGAGGTTCAGCGGGCGGTGGCCGCTTCGGCGAGGCGGTCGGCGCCTTCGGCGAAGGTGGCGCCGAGGTCGCCCTTGGCGAGCCGGTCGGCGGCGGACGCGAACACGATGGCGCCGGCCAGCCTGGCCTGGCTGACCTGCCAGGGGTGCGGGTCCGGGTCGCCGGGGCCCGGCCACGGCAGCGGCCACTTGTGCGGCCACGGCGTACCGCACCAGTCGTCGATGAACTCGCGGACGAACCCGCTGGCCGATTCGCCGCGGACCTCGGTCTCGATCGCGATGCGGACCAGGTCGTGCGCCATCTCCGCGGCGCCGATGACCAGGGTCTCGTGGGGTGGCAGGGGCTGCGGGTTCAGCGCCACCGCCTCGGCCCGGTTCAGGATGCGCGGCCCGTGCGGGATGATCGCATCCCACGCCTCGGGCCGGATCCGGCCGACCAGTCTCAGAAGTGCCACAGCCTGCATTGGAGAACCGCCTCCCCCGTCCGGATGGTGATAGTTCCCAAGAGGAGGCGGCCAACCGCTGGATACCCCCAGCTCACCCGGACATGCGATGGGCGTGCGCGCTGAGCATCTGGGCGGTGCTGTTGGTCGGGTTGGCGGCGTCGTTGGCCCAGTAGACGCGGTAGCCGTCGAAGTCGGGGTAGTACGAGCCGTCGTCGACCCGTGAGGTGAGCAACCAGAAGTGGTCGCCGACGCCCGCCTGCTCCACCTGGCCGACCCACCGGGCGTACCCGGCATCGCGCGTGGCGGCATCCGGTACGTCCCGGGCGGCGTCGATCTGCAGGCCGTACTCCTCCAGCACGACGGGGATCTTCAGCCGGGCGCCGTCGGCCAGGTGCGCGGCGATCCAGTCGCTGCCCCACTGCACCGCGTTCACGCCCGGCTTGGCGCCGGAGGTCTCACCCCAGCCCTGCGGGTACAGGTGGAAGGTGCCGTAGTCGACGGTCGGCACGGCCAGGAACTCCAGCCAGCGGTTGCCCTCGAAGGTCGAGTACGGGTAGTCGAAGTTGGTCGGGATGCCGTAGAAACCCTCGTCGCCCACGGCCACCAGGTGCCGCGGCGCGAGCCGCTTGAGGTGCGCGCTCATCTCCCGCACCCAGGCGAGCACGGTCGCGCCGGACTTGTCGGAGCGGTTGCGCGGCTCGTTCGCCAGCTCGAAGGTCATGATCGTCGGGTCGTCGCGGTAACGCAGCCCGGTGTAGCGGTTGCGCCGCCCGATGACATGGGCGGCGTACGCCTTGTAGCAGCGGCGGATCCCGGGGTCGGTGTAGAAGCGGTCGTGGTTGACGTTGTCGCCGAAGGTGTCGTCCGGCAGGTTCAGGAACCAGCTGACGTACTGCCGCATGCCGCCGTAGTCGGGCCAGTTGTTGGTGAGCGCGAGGACCAGCCGGATGCCGAGCTGCCCGGCCTTCCAGACCGCGTAGTCGAGGCTGTCGAAGTTGGCCTCGTTGTAGACGAACGGCTCTGGTTGCAGGGGTTTCACCGTGCTCGGCCCGTCGGCGAAGGCCCAGGCGCGCACCACGCCGAGCCCCATCGCCGCCGCGTCGTCCAGTGCCGCGTCGATCATGTAGTGCGACTGCTGGTGCAGGTAGTACGTGTTGGTGCCGCCGAACCGGAAGGGCGTACCGGCGATGACGAACTGCCCGCCCCGCACCGTCACGAACGCGTCCCGCCTGGCTGTTTTCCCGGTGGCGGCCGAAGCCGGTGCTGCCGATCCGACCGCGAGTGCTGTGGCGGCCACTGCCGCCGACCCTCCGAGTACCGCCCGCCGGCTCACGGTGTTCGCCCGGTCCTCCGCTGCCATGCCGCACCGCCTCACGCTCGTGCCGCCGCCACAGCCGAGCGAACAACTTAACCACTTAAGTTGCAACCGGGTACGGCGAAAGCTCCCCGAACCGGTGATCCGGTACTGAAGCGCTTAACCCCCTGCGGCGCCCGGCCCCGGCAGCACGTCGACATCGGGCGCGTGCATCGGCTCGCCGCAGTGCGCGCAGCGCAGGTCGACGCCGCTGATCCGGCCGCAGGCGTGGTGCCGGTACAGCACCGGCGGGCCGGCCTCGCCCGCGAGCCACTTGTCGCCCCAGCCGACCATCACCATGAGCAGGTCGACCAGTTCGGTGCCCTTCTCGGTCAGCACGTACTCGTACCGCGGTCGCTGGTCGTACGGCCGGCGCTCGAGCACCCCGCGCTCGACGAGGTGGTTCAGCCGCTCGGTCAGCACCTTGCGGGAGATGCCGAGGTCCGCCTGGAGCTGCTCGAACCGGCTGAACCCGACCCACACATCGCGCAGGATCAGCGGCGACCACGGCTCCCCGATGACCTCCAGCGTGCGGGCGATCGAGCACCCCATCCCCGCGAAGTCCGTGCGCTGCATGCGTACACCCTACTCGATCGGGGTTCCCTCAAGGAACTCTGTGATGCTAAGTTTCCTGAAGGAACTCCAACGAGAGGTGACCACCATGATCAGCCCCGACCTGCGCAGCGTCCTCGACGGCACCCCGATCGCCCACCTGGCCACGGTGCTCCCCGACGGCGCCCCCCATTCGGTACCGGTCTGGATCGGCACGCACGGCGACCAGGTCGCCATCCTGACCGGCCCCACCTCCCGCAAGGCCCGCAACCTCCACCGCGACCCCCGCCTGGCCATCTCCCTCACCGCGCCCGGCAACCCGTACCACCCGATCACCCTGCGCGGCACGGTCGCCGCCTGGCTCGACGGCGACGCCGGCTGGCAGATCGTCGACCGCATCTCCACCAAGTACACCGGCGGTCCCTACGCCCGGACCGAGGAGCGCGTGGTCGCCCTCATCGACCTGTCGCAGGGGTTCGGTGGGGTGTAGGGGTCGGGTCAGGGGGTGGCGAAGATGTCGTCGAGGTGGGCCAGCGGGTCCGCGGGCGTCTCGCCGGCGACCAGGTCCTCGAACCAGATCCGGTACGCGGCGAGCGTACGCGCGACCAGCAGCCGGTCCTGCCAGGTGGGCCGGTCCGCGCCCCGGCGGCCGGCCAGTTGCTCGGACAGTTCGCGCACCCGGTCGGCCATCACCAGCAGCGGTGAGGAGCGGGGGAGTGCGGCGGCGCGGGCGACCTGCGCGAACGTGGTCAGCCGCTGCCGGTTGGCCACGACGTAGGCGGCCAGGTCGCGCAGGGCGGCGCGCAGCACCTCCGCGTCGGGGGTGCCGGGCGGGGCGGCGTCGATGGCGCCGGTGAGCCGGCCGGTCATCTCCCGCATGGGTTCGGCCAGCACGTCGTCCTTGCTGGGGAAGTAGCGGAAGAACGTACGCGGGGCGATCTGGGCCGCCGCGCAGATGTCGGCGACGGTGACGTGGTCGTAGCCGTGCTCGGCGAACAGCGCCATCGCGGCGTCGACCGTCGCCGCGCGGCTGTTGGCCCGCTTGCGCTCGCGCAGCCCGTCGATGAGTCGCTCCCTCCTGCCGCCGGGCGGATCTCCATAGTGCCGTGCGCGACATCGGCTCGCGCCGCCGGCCGGCTATGTGGCATAGTCTGCCACGTGGCACTCTCTGCCACCAACGTCGTCCCCAGGAAGGGTGACCAGATGGCCGAGCTGTCCACGGCGCCGCAGGCCGCCGACGCGCGGGTCCGCGCGCACACCTCACCGCTGCGCGCCAGGTTGGAGCTGCTGTTCGTCGGCCTGGCCGCGATCGCGGTCTCGCTGTCCCAGGCGCTGCTGGTCCCGGTCCTGGCCGACCTGCCGGGCCAGCTGAACACCAGCGCCTCGAACGTGGAGTGGCTGCTGACCTCGACGCTGCTGGTCGGCGCGGTCGCGGTGCCGCTGCTGGGCCGGCTGGCCGACATGTTCGGCAAGCGCCGGATGCTCATCGTGGCGGTCAGCGCGCTGGTGGTCGGCTCGCTGCTGACCGCGTTCACCGACAACATGGCGCTGCTGATCGTCGGCCGGGCCGTCCAGGGCGTGTCGCTGGCCGCGGTACCGCTGGGTATCAGCCTGCTGACCGCGCTGCTGCCGCGCGAGATGGTCGGCTCCGGCATCGCGCTGATCAGCGCCATGCTCGGCGTCGGCGGCGCGCTGGCCCTGCCGCTGGCCGGCCTGGTCGCCGAGCACTACGACTTCCACGTACTGTTCTGGATCACCGCGGTCGGCGGCGTACTCGCCCTGGCCGGTGTCATCGGCGTGGTGCCCGAGGCGCCCAGCCGCAGCGGTGGCCGGGTCGACCTGACCGGCGCCGCCCTGCTCAGCGCCGCGCTGGTCGCCCTGCTGCTGCCGCTGGCCGAGGGGGCGCACTGGGGTTGGGGCTCGGCGCGGACCATCGGCCTGCTGGTGCTGTCGGCGGTGCTGTTCGTCCTGCTCGGCGTGGCGCAGACGCGCATCCGCAACCCGCTGGTCGACCTCGCCACGCTGCGCCGCCGCCCGCTGGTGCTCACCAACCTGGCCTCGCTGCTGTTCGGCTTCGCCCTGTTCGCCTCGCTGATCGGCACCGCCTCGTACGTCCAGGCGCCGGAGCAGAGCGGGTACGGCTTCGGCTCCTCGATGCTGGTCGGCGGGCTGGCGCTGCTGCCCAGCGGCCTGTGCATGCTGCTGTTCGCGCCGGTCTCGGCGCGCCTGGTGGCCCGCCGCGGGCCGGGCCTGACGCTGTCGATCGGGGCGGCGTTCGTCGCCCTCGGCTGGCTGATGCGGATCGTCCTGACCGGGTCGCTGTGGCAGGTCATCCTCGGCACCACGATCGTCGGCGTCGGGACCGGGATCGGGTACGCCGCGATGCCGGCGCTGATCAACGCGCACACCCCGGTCACCGAGATCGCCGCGGCGAACGGCCTGAACGCCCTGTTCCGGGCGATCGGCAGCTCGCTGGCCAGCGCGGTCGGCGGCAGCATCCTGGCGGCCACCACGATGCGGCTCGGCCCGGTCGAACTGCCCTCGCTGACGGCGTACCGGGAGCTGTTCGCCATCTGCGCCGGCGCCGCCGTCCTGGCCGCGGTCGCCGCCGTGACCATCCCGCGCCAGCAGGCCGCCCACTGACCCGGCGGCCGCGGGGAACCCGGGATAGCGGGGTATGGACCGGAACGGCGCCCGGCGCAACGCCGGGGCCAGCACGGAGGTACGCCCGTCCGCCCCGTGCTGCCGCCCCGGTCCGGCGGCAGAATCCCGGCATGGACTGGCACCAGCTCACCCACCGGATCGAGCACGACGCGGACTTCCGGCGGCGGGTGGCGCGGCACCCCGCCGGCGTACGGGAGGCGGCGGGGTTGTCCGACCAGGCGCTGGACTCGCTGCGGGCGTACGCGCGGGAGGTGATGGCCTACCACCACGAGGCCCCGCCGCCCAACCCGCACCTACCGGAGCCGGCGCACCAGGACGCGCAGGAACGCTGGGACCAGCGCGGCGACCGGGCCCAGGAGCGGGCCGAGGCCCGGCTGGACGAGCCGGACCTGCCGGAGGACGCGGTACGCGGGACGGTGAGCGGTACGTGGGACGCGGGGCCGGGTGTGAGCACGGTGCGCCCCACCAGCGCCTCGGTGCCCAACCCGACCGGTGCCGGACCGGGGAACATACCGGTCCCGATCCCCGGCCGCGCCCAGGGCGGCGGCCAGCACAACCCGACCGCCGACTTCGTGCACCCAACCCCAGGCGTGGAGCGTCATCCAGGCCTGGACGCCGCGATAGCCCGCACCCGCGAGGAACCCCTGGACCCCAGGCTGGTCGGCGACCCCCTCCACCCGCCACCCCGCGAACACCACCCCGCCCAGGACGCCGACCAGGAACACCTCGCGCACGCCCACACCCGCCTGGACACTGCGCTGTTCCAGCTCATCTCGGCCGAGCAACCGCACGAGATCACCAGCCACATCCGCGAACTCCTGGTCGCCGCCCACCACCTCGTACGAGACGCCGCCACCGACCCCGGCAACTCCCACGTGGAATGGAACGCCCACCTGCTGGAGGCCTACCACGCCTGGGAACACGTCACCGACGCCAGCGGCAGCCACGAATCCTTCACGGCAGCCCGAGACCACCTGGTGCCCTACTTCCAGGACCTCAACGGCCACGCCGGCGTCTGGCGCGGCCACCGCACCGGCTCCCACAGTCGCTACGAGGACGGCGACCACTACCTCACCGCCATCGGCACCGCCGCCACCGAATCCGCCCACCACCTCCACCACTAGAAGGGCGGCGGTTCGTCGGCTGTCAGCACAGGCGGCGGGGGCGGCGGCGGCTCCGGCGGCGGGGCTGGCGGCTCCGGTGGGGCGAGTGGGATCGGCGGCTTGAGGTAGTCGCGTTCCTGCGGACTGGTCCACACGTGTGTCCCATCGGCCCGCCGCCGTAGTGTCCATCCGCTCTTGTGCTTCATCCGGTGGTGATGACGGCACAGGGCAGCCAGGTTTCCGGTGTCCGTGGCGCCGCGCGGGAATGGCACCCGATGATCCAAGTCGCACTTTTCTGCTGGCACGGCGCAACCCGGGAACACACAGTACTGGTCGCGTGCCCGAATATGGTCGGCGAGCGCGGCGGGTGGTGCGTACTGATGTCTGCCGACTTCGGTGAGGTTTCCGGTGGCGGGGTCGGTGAGCAGTCGTCGCCAGGTGGCGTCGTTCGCAGCGAGTGCCACGGCCTGGCTGCCGGTGATGACGCCGTATCCGCTGAGTTCGGCGGGGTGGACAGCCGGGACCGGGTGTTTGACGGACCTGCTGCCCGCGCAGCGACCGCCCCGGGGCGCAGGCGCCGCGAGCGCAACCTGAGTGGCGGTGGCCAGCTGAGTAGCGGGCATGGTCACGCGGACGGTGGTGGTGATCGGACCAACGTTCCTGTCCAGGAGCAGGTCGGTCATCGCGTCGGCGCGGCGCTGATCCATGGTGCGCTTGTCGGCCTTGGGCTGGGCCTTGGCGTAGGCGTCGAGGCGGACCTTGATCCGCATGGCGTCTTCCGCTGGCAGCAGTGCGTATAGGTCGGCCATGCCTTCGGCTGCGGGCAGGATTTCCACGTACCGGTCTTCGCGGCGCCGGAGGTGTCGCTGCTCGGCGCCGTCGGGGTCCAACTGGAGGACGGCCTTGGCGGCGGCGCGGCGGACCTGGTTCGGGTTCTGCTGCACGGCGCCGGCCAACACATGGTCTTCGACTTCGCCGGCCAACTCGTCGCTCAACGGCCGGGTCGCTTCGGCGATTGCTTCGGCGCGGGGAAGGTCGAGGTCGCCGGCTTCCATCGCGGCCAGAGTGCCGGGCAGCCGGGTCACCAGGGTGGTGGCGAGGGTGAGGCGTTTGTTCGCCGCGTTCAGGGTGGAGTGCAGTGCGAGGGCGATTTCGTCGGTGACGAATTCGCGGAAGATGCTGCGTTCGTATAGTTCGTTGTATTCGGCGAGGAGTCGGACCTGTTTCGCCTGGAGCACCGCGATCTCGCGGGCGACGTGCTCTATTTCACCGTAGAGCACGTTGAGGCGGTCAGTGTCTTCGTCCATGCTTCTATTGTCCGCCTGCCGTCAGGCATTTTCAAACCAATTCCGTCCCATCTCTCCTCGGTCGGGCGCGTCAACTCCACGGCCGCAGGTTCTCCCCGAGCGCCCAATACCGCTAAGTTAGGCCGATGCCGATGCCGATGCCGATGCCGATGCCGATGCCGAGGATGCGGATGGCGGGTGGGCCGTCGTGGTGGATTCCGTGGTGTCGGGTTCTTTTGACGCTGTAGGAGTTGTGACGTGCTCGTTTGACGACTCGCGGGTTGGTTCTGTGTCGTCG
>Ga0081455_10001837_pt1 | contig 25546 bp, 22 predicted proteins | sample TabmetS3T2R1_FD_70207 | JGI IMG/M metagenome (GOLD analysis project Ga0081455, IMG submission 70207) | Tabebuia heterophylla rhizosphere microbial communities from the University of Puerto Rico - S3T2R1 | ecosystem: Host-associated > Plants > Roots > Rhizosphere ...
GGCTCGTGTTGTTTTCCTTTTGACACGAGCGCTGCGGGTGCGGTTGAGCGCCCGGCCTTCCCTGCGCTCTCTCAGCTGTTTGAGAAGTGCAATGAAGAGAATTTATCAAAGCTCGGACCGGAAACGGGGCGCGAGAATGAGGGGTCATGTTTGTTGTTCGTCATTGCGAGGCGCGCGTGCGCGCGCCGCGGCAATCCAGGCCCCAAACAAAAAGCTGGATCGCGTCGTCGGCAAAGCCTCCTCGCGATGACGGCAACGTTTGAGGGAAGCGACTCCATCGGCCAATTGTTTGATGCAGATCATCGAAACGTTGCCGCGACGCGCGCTATGCGTTGGGTTCCGACTTCGGATGCGATCGATCATGATGCACAGCCAGACCCGCCCGTTCTATGCGACTGCGTTTTTCTCGCACGCGTTCCGTCCTTTCTTCTTGCTGGGAAGTCTCTATGCCGCAACCGCGGTTCTGATCTGGCTGCCGGCCTTCTTCGGCGAGCTGACGCTGCATTCGGCTTTTGCGCCACTGGACTGGCATGTTCACGAGATGCTGTTCGGCTATATCTCGGCCGTCGTCGCCGGCTTTCTTTTCACCGCGATTCCGAACTGGACCGGCAGGCTGCCGCTTCGCGGGCCGGCGCTGCTGGGGTTGGTTGCGGTCTGGCTGGCGGGCCGTGTCGCCGTCGCCGTCTCCGAGATGACCGGCTGGCTGCCGGCACTGATCATCGACTGCGGTTTCCTCGCCGCTGTTTCAGCCGCTGCTGTCCGCGAGATCGCCGCAGGGAAGAACTGGCGCAATCTCAAGGTTGTCGGACTGGTCGGCCTGCTGCTCGCTGCCAACGTCGCCTTTCATCTCGAGGTCAAGTTTCACGGCGCCGCCGACACGAGCATCCGCGCCGGGATCGCTTTGATCGTGCTTCTGGTCTCGGTGATCGGCGGCCGCGTCGTGCCGAGCTTCACGCGCAACTGGCTCGCGCGTGAAAATCCGGGACGGCTGCCGATCCCGTTCAGCGGGTTCGACAAGATGGTGCTGGCTGCAAGCGCGGCCTCGCTGGTGCTTTGGGTGGTTCGACCGGCCGGGGGTATCACGGCTGTGTTGCTCGCGGTCGCCGGCCTGCTGCAATGCGTTCGGCTGTCGCGCTGGGCCGGCGATCGGACCTGGCGCGATCGGCTCGTTCTTGTTCTTCACATCGGATATGGCTTTATCGCCCTCGGCTTCCTGCTCGTGGCTGCAGGTGCCGCCGGTCTGGAGCCGGCCAGCGCGGGGATGCACGCCTGGATGGTTGGCGGAGCGGGTGTCATGACGCTCGCCATCATGACCCGGGCGAGCCTTGGGCATACCGGCCGGCCATTGGTCGCGTCGCACGCGACCCAGGTCATCTACGCGGCGATCGCGATAGCAGCGCTCAGCCGGATCGCGGCCGTCATTGTCCCCGCGCAGAGCATGCTGCTTCTGCATGTCGCGGCGGCGTTTTGGGCGATGGCCTTCCTGGGCTTTGTCGTGTGTTTCGCGCCGGTCTTGTTCGGCGCGCGCCCCGGCACGCGCGATCTGCGGGCGCGGTGACGCGCGATCTCAAATCGCGTCAGGCGGCGGGATCGTCGATCAGCCGCTGCGGGCAGGCAAATGATTCCAGCAGCGTCCGGTTGTCGATGATGATCTCGCGGCCGCGGATCCGGATGCCGTGGTCAGTCAGCATTGCAAGGCAGCGGGACAGGCTTTCGCGGCCGGTGCCGATATGGGCTGCGAGCGTGCCGCGGTCGAACGGGATCACGACCGGGCCGGTCCTGCCGTGAGATTCCGTCAGGATCCAGTTGGCGAGACGCTCGATGGTCGATCGCGCCATATAACCTTTCAGCTTCTTGACGGAGGCGCGGTAGTCGAACGCGAGCTCCTTCGCCACCATTCGGGCGAAGGCGACGTCGTCGTCGAAGGCGGCGCGAACCCGGACCGCCGGAATCAGCAGCACGCGCGATGGCGCGAGCGTGCGCGCCGAGTTCAGGTAGGTCTGGTCGACGATCACGGCGGCAAGGATGAAGGTCGACACCGGCTTGATCAGGGAAATTCCCCATTCGTCATCGCTGTGCTCGCTGAAGATCTCGACCAGGCCGTCCACCAGCACATACAGGGAATCGGCTGGTGTGCCTTCGCGAATGAGCTGGGTGCCGGTCGGAAATTGCTGAAGAAACGCCGAACTGAGCAGCTTTTGGAAATGCCCATCGGTCATCTCGGAAAACAGCGGCAACGCCTTGAGCTGGGTCAATTCCTCAGGTCGCAAGCAAACCTCCGGGGCTTTGATGGACGTCACAGTCGCCGAGGCGGCTGTGACAAATGTCAAATGGCCCGACGCGATCTATCAATTGTCAGGTTGGCAGGCCGGGACCTTGATGCAGCGCAAATGCGCGGCGCCGATTGCCGGCATTTTCACTCCCGCAGACATCGCGGGGGTGGCGCATCATGCAACAATCGGCTCCGATTTCGGTCGCTCAATCGCCGGGCAAGGCGCTCTGGCTTTCGACCTTCGCGTTTACGATCTGCTTTGCGGTGTGGACGATCTTTTCGATCATCGGCATCCGCATCAAGCAGGAGCTGAACCTCAACGAGACCGAGTTCGGCCTCTTGGTCGGGCTGCCGATCCTGAGCGGTTCGCTGATCCGGCTGCTGCTCGGCGTCTGGACCGACCAATATGGCGGCCGGCGGGTCTATACCGTGGTGATGCTCGCGGCTGCGGTCGCGACCTTCATGCTGACCTGGGCCAAGACCTACCCGCAGTTTCTGCTCGCCGCCTTGTTCGTCGGCATCGCCGGCGGCTCTTTTGCGGTCGGCGTCGCCTATGTGTCGCGCTTCTATCCCACGCAGAAGCAGGGCACGGCGCTCGGCATTTTCGGGGCCGGCAATGTCGGCGCCGCGGTGACGAAATTCGCCGCGCCCTTCGTGCTGGTGGCCTATGGCTGGCAGACCGTTGCGGAAGTCTGGGCGGCCGCCATCGGGCTGATCGGCGTGCTGTTCTGGCTGTTCTCGGAAGAAGATCCGGTGATCCGCGCCCGGCGCGCGCGAAACGAGCGGCCGACCAGCGCGTGGCTCGAGCTTGAGCCGCTGAAGAACGTGCAGGTCTGGCGGTTCGCGCTGTATTATTTCTTCGTGTTCGGCGCCTTCGTCGCGCTGTCACTGTGGCTGCCGCAATATCTGATCAAGGTCTACGGCGTCGACATCAAGACCGCCGGCATGACGGCCGCCCTGTTTTCTTTCCCCGCCAGCGTGTTCCGCGCCTATGGCGGCCACCTGTCGGATCGCTTCGGTGCGCGGCGCGTGATGTATTGGACGTTCCTCGTTGGCGTCCTCTGCACCTTCGCGCTGTCCTATCCGCCAACCGACTACATCGTTCGCACCACCGGCGGGACCGCGAGTTTCCACATGGAAATGGGGCTCGTGCCGTTCCTGGTGACGATCTTCGTGCTCGGCTTCTTCATGGCTCTGGGCAAGGCCGCCGTGTACAAGCACATCCCGGTCTATTACCCCAAGCATGTCGGCGCGGTCGGCGGTCTGGTCGGCATGATCGGCGGTCTCGGCGGGTTCGTGCTGCCGATCGCGTTCGGTGCGTTGAACGATCTCACCGGGCTCTGGACCAGCTGCTTCATGTTGCTGTTCCTGCTGGTGACCGGCGCGTTGATCTGGATGCACGTGGCAGTGCGCCAGATGGAGCGCGGCGTCGTCGGCGAAGCGCTCAAGGCCTTGCCTGAGCTGCCGGAGATGGAGGAAATCCATCGCCCCGAGCATGTCGGCGCGCTGTCCGGCGTCGTCTTGACCGACTGGCGTCCCGAGGACGAGACGTTCTGGACCACGCAGGGGCGCGCGATCGCCCGCCGCAATCTGTTCATCTCGATACCGGCCTTGTTGCTGTCCTTCGCCATCTGGCAGGTCTGGTCGGTGGTGGTCGCCAAGCTGCCGTCGGTCGGCTTCACCTACAGCACGGACCAGTTGTTCTGGCTCGCGGCGTTGCCCGGCATCTCCGGCGCGGTGCTCCGCATCTTCTATTCCTTTATGGTGCCGATCTTCGGCGGCCGGCTCTGGACCACGATCGCGACCTGGTCGCTGATGCTGCCGGCTGTCGGCATTGGCTATGCCGTGCAGAACCCGTCGACGCCCTATGTCGTGTTCCTGATCCTGGCGCTGCTCTGCGGCTTCGGCGGCGGCAATTTCGCCTCGTCGATGTCGAACATCTCGTTCTTCTTCCCGCGCGCGGAGAAGGGCAACGCGCTGGCGCTGAACGCGGGCCTCGGCAATCTCGGCGTCAGCGTCGTGCAGTTCGTGGTCCCGATCGTGATCACGGCCGGCGTGTTCGGCTGGCTGGGTGGCGACCCGGCGCAGGTGAAAGCCGGCGCGCAGCAGATTCCGCTCTGGCTGCAGAATGCGGGCTTCATCTGGGTGCCGTTCATTGCGGTCAGCGCCTTCGCGGCCTGGTTCGGCATGAACGACATCGCTTCGGCGAAAGCGTCGTTCGCCGATCAAGCGGTGATCTTCCAGCGTAAACACAACTGGCTGATGTGCTGGCTCTACACCGGCACCTTCGGCTCGTTCATCGGCTATTCCGCAGGGTTCCCGCTGCTGGCGAAAACGCAATTCCCGGCCATCGACGCGCTGCCCTTCGTGTTCCTCGGCCCGTTGGTCGGCGCGCTGTCGCGCTCGGCGACCGGCTGGGTTGCCGATCGGTGGGGCGGCGGCCGCGTGACGCTCGGCGTGTTCGTGCTGATGATGGCCGGATTGCTCGGCGTGCTTTATTTCCTCGGCATCAAGGAGCAGCCGGGCGCGTTCTGGGGTTTCTTCGCGATGTTCCTGCTGCTGTTCTTCGCCGCCGGCGTCGGCAATGCCTCGACCTTCCAGATGATCCCGAACATCATGCGGAAGGAAATGGATCGCCTGATGCCGGCCGCCGATGCCGCGACGCGCGGCCGGCAGGCGGAGAAGGAATCCGCGGCGATCACGGGCTTCACGTCCGCGATCGCGGCGTTCGGCGCCTTCTTCATCCCGAAATCCTACGGCACGTCGATCGACATGACCGGCGGCGTGCAGGCCGCGCTGTGGGGTTTCTTCATCTTCTACGTCACCTGCGTGATCATCACCTGGGCGGTCTACACCCGCAAAGGTGCGCTGCTTCACGACGTCGAGCGCGATCGAACGATCGCGCCGGCTGCGCAACCCGCTGAATAGGTCATCGAGACATGAGTCACTTTCTGGACAGGCTGTCATTCTTCGCGCGCAGCAGGGAGCCGTTTGCCGGCGGCCACGGCATTACCACGACTGAGGATCGCTCGTGGGAAGATGGCTATCGCAAGCGCTGGCAGCACGACAAGATCGTGCGCTCGACCCATGGCGTGAACTGCACCGGATCATGCTCGTGGAAAGTCTATGTCAAGGGCGGCATCGTCACCTGGGAAACCCAGCAGACGGATTATCCGCGCACGCGGCCGGATCTGCCGAATCATGAGCCGCGCGGCTGCGCGCGCGGCGCGAGCTATAGCTGGTATCTTTATTCCGGCAATCGCGTGAAATATCCGCTGGTGCGCTCGCGGCTGCTGAAATTGTGGCGCGAGGCGCGCAAGACGCTGCCGCCGGTGGCGGCCTGGCGCTCGATTGTGGAAGATCCAAAGAAGCGCGCCTCCTATGTCACCAAGCGCGGGCTGGGTGGCTTTGTCCGTGCCGGATGGCACGAGGCCTCCGAATTGATTGCGTCAGCCAACGCCTACACGACGAAGACTTACGGTCCCGACCGCGTGTTCGGCTTCTCGCCGATCCCGGCGATGTCGATGGTGAGCTACGCCGCAGGCGCGCGGTATCTGTCCCTGATGGGCGGCGTCTGCATGTCGTTCTACGATTGGTATTGCGATTTGCCGCCCGCCTCGCCCCAGACCTGGGGCGAACAGACCGACGTTCCGGAATCGGCGGATTGGTACAATGCCGGCTTCCTGCTGCTGTGGGGATCGAATGTTCCGCAAACGCGCACCCCTGATGCGCATTTCTACACCGAAGCACGCTACCGCGGTGCCAAGAGCGTCGTCATCTGTCCGGATTATTCCGAAGCCTCGAAATTCGCCGACCTCTGGATCTCGGTGAAGCAGGGCACGGATTCCGCGCTCGCGATGGCGATGGGCCACGTCATTCTGAAGGAGTTCTACGTCGACCGTCAGGTCCCGTATTTCATCGATTACGCACGCAGGTATACGGACATGCCATTCCTGGTGCGCCTGGTGAAATCCGAAGGACGGCTGGTGCCCGAGCGGCTCCTGCGCGCCTCGGATTTCACCGGCAATTTGGCTCAGGCGAACAATCCGGACTGGAAGACTGTCGCCTACGATGAGATGAGCGATCGCATCGTGGTGCCGAACGGCTCGGTCGGCTTCCGCTGGGGCGAAACCGGCAAATGGAATCTGGAGGAAAAATCGGCCGAGGGCGCGGACACCAAGCTCCGCCTCTCGCTGGCTGACGCCAGCGACGGCGTCGCCGCCGTCAGCTTTCCTTATTTCGGTAACCGCGTGCACGATCATTTCGCCGGCACCGATCACCCTGATGTGCTGACGCGCAACGTGCCGGTCAAGACGTTGCAACTCGCCGATGGCGAGTGTCAGGTCGCGACCGTCTACGACCTGTTCCTGGCGAATTACGGCATCGACCGCGGCTTTGGCGGCGAATTCGCCGCGAAGTCCTATGACGAGGATATTCCGTACACGCCGGCCTGGGCCGAGAAAATTACCGGCGTGCCGGCGGATCAGACCATTACGGTGGCGCGCGAGTTTGCGCGCAATGCCGAGAAGACCAATGGGCGGTCGATGATCATCGTCGGAGCGGCGATGAACCATTGGTACCACATGGACATGAACTACCGCGGCATCATCAACATGCTGGTGATGTGCGGCTGCATTGGCCAGTCCGGTGGCGGCTGGTCGCATTATGTGGGCCAGGAAAAGCTGCGGCCGCAATCGGGCTGGACACCGCTCGCTTTCGGTCTCGATTGGGCAAGGCCGCCGCGGCAGCAGAACTCGACCTCGGCGTTTTACGCGCACACCGATCAGTGGCGCTATGAGACCCTGAGCGTCAGCGAATTACTGTCGCCGACCGCCCCAAAGGGCCCGTGGAGCGGCTCGCTGATCGACTACAACGTCCGCGCCGAGCGCATGGGCTGGCTGCCCTCGGCGCCGCAGCTTGAGGACAATCCGCTTGGCATTGCGGCGAGAGCTGCGGCGGCAGGCAGGGATACCAAAGGCTGGGTCGCCGGCGCGCTGAAGTCGGGCGAGTTGAAACTGTCCTGCAACGATCCGGACAATCCAAAGAACTGGCCGCGCAATCTCTTTGTCTGGCGCTCCAATCTGCTTGGCTCGTCCGGCAAGGGCCACGAATACTTCCTGAAGCACCTGCTGGGCACGCAGAACGGCGTGCTGGGCAAGGACCTTGGTGCGGTGGGCGGGCAGAAGCCCGAAGACGTCGTCTGGCATGACGAGGCGCCGGAAGGAAAGCTTGATCTGCTGGTCACGCTCGATTTCCGGATGTCGACCACCTGCGTCTATTCCGACGTCGTGCTGCCGACCGCGACCTGGTACGAAAAGAACGACCTCAACACCTCGGATATGCATCCGTTCATCCATCCGCTGACGGCCGCGGTCGATCCGGCATGGGAGGCCCGTTCGGACTGGCAAATCTATAAAGGTCTCGCGGAAGCGTTCTCGCGCGTTGCGCCCGAAGTGCTCGGTGTCGAGCAGGACGTTGTCCTCACCCCGATCATGCACGACTCGGCCGGCGAGATCGCCCAAGCTCTCGACGTCAAGGATTGGCAGCGCGGCGAGGTCGAGCCTGTTCCCGGCAAGACCATGCCCGCGGTGACCGTGGTCGAGCGCGACTACCCGAATCTCTACAAGCGCTTCACCTCGCTCGGTCCGCTGATGAGCACGGCCGGCAATGGCGGCAAGGGTATGGCGTGGAATACCGAACACGAGGTCGAGCTGCTGAAGCGGCTCAACGGCACCGTGACGGAGGAGGGGCCAACCAAGGGCCTCGCTCGCATCGAGACGGATATCGACGCCACCGAAGTCATTCTCTCGCTGGCGCCGGAAACCAACGGCGAAGTCGCGGTGAAAGCCTGGGAGTCGCTCGCCAAATTCACCGGTCGCGACCACGCGCATCTGGCGCTGCCGAAGGAAGACGAGAAGATCCGGTTCCGCGACGTGGTCGCGCAACCGCGCAAGATCATCTCCTCGCCGATCTGGTCCGGCCTGGAATCGGAGAAGGTCTGTTACAACGCCGGCTATACCAACGTTCATGAGCTGATCCCGTGGCGCACGCTGACAGGTCGTCAGCAGCTCTATCAGGATCACCTGTGGATGCGGGCGTTCGGGGAAGGCTTCTGCGTCTATCGGCCGCCCGTCGATCTGAAGACCGTGAAGCCAGTGATCGATTCTAAGCCCAATGGCCAGAAGCAGATCGTTCTGAACTTCATCACGCCGCACCAGAAATGGGGCATCCACTCGACCTATACCGACAATCTCTTGATGCTGACGCTGTCGCGCGGCGGGCCGATCGTGTGGATGAGCGAGCACGACGCCGCGAAGGCGGGCGTCGTCGATAACGACTGGATCGAGGCCTACAATTCCAACGGCGCTCTGGTGGCGCGCGCGGTCGTCTCCCAGCGCGTCAAGGATGGCATGTGCATGATGTATCATGCGCAGGAGAAGATCGTGAATGTGCCGGGCTCCGAACTCACCGGTAAGCGCGGCGGTATCCATAATTCCGTGACGCGAGCGGTGCTGAAGCCGACCCACATGATCGGCGGCTACGCGCAGCAATCCTACGGCTTCAATTATTACGGCACGGTGGGATCGAACCGTGACGAATTCGTCATCGTCAGAAAACTCTCGAAAGTGGATTGGCTTGATCGGCCGGCGGCCGACCAGCCGGGCGCGGTCAGCACCGCGCCGAAGATGGAGGCCGCAGAATGAAGATCCGTGCACAAATCGCGATGGTGTTGAATCTCGATAAATGCATCGGGTGTCACACCTGCAGCGTCACCTGCAAGAACGTCTGGACCAGCCGCGAGGGCATGGAATACGCCTGGTTCAACAATGTCGAGACCAAGCCGGGCATCGGTTATCCGAAGGATTGGGAAAACCAGACGCGCTGGAAGGGCGGCTGGACAAGAAAACGCAACGGCTCGATCGAGCCGCGCATCGGCGCGAAATGGCGGGTACTCGCCAACATCTTCGCCAATCCCGATCTGCCCGAGATCGACGATTACTACGAGCCCTTCACCTTCGACTACGAGCACCTGCAGAAGGCGCCGGAGATGCAGGCGTTTCCGACCGCACGCCCGCGCTCGCTGGTGTCGGGCGAACGCATGGAGAAGATTCAATGGGGTCCGAACTGGGAAGAGATTCTCGGCGGCGAATTTTCCAAGCGCTCGCAGGACTATAATTTCGAAGGTGTGCAGAAGGAAATCTACGGCCAGTTTGAAAACACCTTCATGATGTATCTGCCGCGGCTGTGCGAACACTGCCTCAACCCGGCTTGCGTCGCATCCTGCCCGTCGGGCGCGATCTACAAGCGTGAGGAGGATGGCATCGTCCTGATCGATCAGGACGAATGCCGCGGCTGGCGGATGTGCGTGTCCGGCTGCCCCTACAAGAAGATCTATTACAACTGGTCGTCGGGCAAATCCGAGAAGTGCATCTTCTGCTATCCGCGGATCGAGGCCGGCCAGCCCACCGTCTGTTCCGAGACCTGTGTCGGACGCATCCGCTATCTCGGCGTCGTTCTGTATGATGCCGATCGGATCGCTGACGCCGCCAGCAAGCCGGATGAGCGGGACCTTTATCAGGCGCAGCTCGACGTCTTTCTGGACCCGAAAGATCCGTCGGTCATTGCCGAGGCGGAACGGCAGGGCATTCCTCACGCCTGGCTGGAAGCTGCGAAACATTCGCCGATCTGGAAGATGGCGATGGAATGGAAGGTCGCATTCCCGCTGCATCCGGAATACCGCACGCTGCCGATGGTCTGGTACGTGCCGCCGCTGTCGCCCATCACCTCGGCGGCATCCGCCGGCAAGATCGGCATCGACGGCGAGATGCCGGAGGTGAAGTCGCTGCGGATTCCCTTGCGCTATCTCGCCAACCTCTTGACCGCGGGCGACGAGAAGCCGGTCGCGCTGGCGCTTGAGCGGATGCTGGCGATGCGGGCCTTCATGCGCGCGAAGACCATCGACGGCGTGGTCGATGCGGCGATCGCGAAGCGTGTCGGTCTTGCGCCCGAACAGATCGACGAGATGTACAAGATCATGGCGCTCGCCAATTACGAGGATCGCTTCGTGATCCCGACCGCCAACCGCGAACTCGGGGCCGATGCCTACGATCTGCGCGGCTCCTGCGGATTCTCGTTCGGCAATGGCTGCTCCGGCGGCGAAAACGAGGTCAATCTGTTCGGCTCGCCGCGCAAGGCCAAGAACCCGATGGAGATGGCATAATGAAGACGTTCAAGCTGCTCTCCGCGTTGCTCACCTATCCGAGCGAGGACCTGATCGCCGCGGCGCCGGATTTTGCTGCGGTGCTGGACGCGGAAAACCTCATTCCGCGAACCCAGCGCGCGGCACTCAAGGCATTGATCGCGCAGATCGCGGCAGGCGAGGTTTACGACCTGCAGGAGCGCTACGGCCTGTTGTTCGACCGCAGCCGTTCGCTGTCCTTGCATCTGTTCGAGCACGTTCATGGCGAAAGCCGTGACCGCGGCCAAGCCATGGTCGATCTGCGCGCGATGTATGACGAGGCGGGTCTGACGATCGCGGCCAACGAGCTGCCGGATTATCTGCCGCTGTTTCTCGAATTCCTGTCGACGCAGCCGGTCGACCGGGCCTGCGAGCTGCTGGGTCAGCCCGCGCATATTCTGGCGGCGATCGCCGAGCGGCTGCACAAGCGCGAGTCGCCTTATAAGGCGGTCTTCGACGCGCTGGTCGCAATTGCCGCTGAAGCGCCCAAGGGCGAGGCCGTCGCCGAACTGCTCAAGGGTCCTGATCCGGACCCGATGGATTTGCAGGCGCTCGATGCCGCCTGGGAAGAGGAAGAGGTTCGCTTCGGTCCCGGCGCGCAGGGCGAGGGCGCATGCGGCCATGACAATCTGATCGCCAAGCTTCGCCACGCCAGGCGTGCGGTCCCGGCGAACTCGTCACCGGCGCTGTGAGGGATAGGCCATGACGCAGTCTCTGAATTCGGTTCTGTTTGGATGGTATCCCTATCTCTGCCTGACGATGTTTCTGTTCGGCAGCCTGTTCCGGTTCGACCGCGAGCAATACACGTGGCGCTCGGGATCGAGCCAGCTGTTGCGCCGCCGGCAACTGGTGTGGGGCTCCAACCTGTTTCATCTCGGCATCCTCTTTATCTTCGCTGGACATCTGGTCGGGCTGCTGACACCGATCTGGGTGTTCGATGCGCTCGGCGTCTCGCACGGGTTCAAGCAGATGCTGGCGATGGTCGCGGGCGGCGTCGCTGGGCTGATGTGCCTGGCCGGCATTTGCCTGCTGACGCACCGGCGGCTGTTCGATCCGCGAATCCGCGCCAACTCGTCGTTTGGCGACACCGCGATCCTGCTTATCCTGTTCGCGCAACTCTTGCTGGGCCTGAGCACCATCCTGGTTTCGGCGGGGCATCTCGACGGCCATGAGATGGTGAAGTTCATGAACTGGGCGCAGGGCATTCTCGCGCTGCATCCCGGTGCGGCCGCCAACATCCTTGATGTCCATCCGGTGTTCAAGGCGCATCTGCTGCTCGGTATGACGATCTTCCTCGTCTTTCCGTTCACGCGCCTCGTGCACATCTGGAGCGCGCCGGTCTGGTATCTCGGCCGCCGCGGCTATCAGGTCGTGCGCAGCCGCCGCCATGGCGCCGCCGCGGCGCGTGCCCCGCGGCCGCTGCAGCCGGCGGAGTGAAGACGATGGATTGTTCGCTCAAGGATGCGTTGCCGAAGCCAAAGACGCTCAGCGTCAACGGCATTGTCATTCCCCGCGACGATGTCGCGCGCGAAGCGCAGAACCATCCCGCGCCGCAGCCGATCCTGGCCTGGCAGGCCGCCGCGCGGGCGCTGGTGGTCCGCGAATTGCTGCGACAGGAATCCGTTCGTCTCGGCGTGGCGGCGACGCCAGGCGCCGATCCGGAAGGCCGGACCGAGACGGCGGACGAAGCCGCGATGCGCGCGCTGGTGGAGCGCGAGGTCATAACGCCCGAGCCCGATGAGGAGACTTGCCGTCGCTTCTATGAGCGGAACCGAGACCGGTTCCGCTCCGGCGATCTCTATCAGGCGGCGCATATCCTGATCGCAGCGCGAGGCGACGATATCGCCGCGCGCGAGGCGGCGCGGACCAAGGCGCAGCAGATACTGGCAGCGGCTACAGCGGACCCGGACAGCTTTCAGTCCTATGCGCGCGAACACTCCGATTGCGAGACGTCGGCACGCGACGGTGGCGATCTCGGTCAACTGACATCGGGGCAGACGGTAGCCGAGTTCGAGGCCGGTCTTGCGCGAATGAAGACGGGCGAGATCGCGCTGATCGAAACCCGCTACGGCTTTCACGTCGTGCGACTCGATCGATATCAGCCGGGGCGGCTGTTGCCGTTCGAATTGGTTCATGAGCGGATCGCCGATTATCTCACCGAGCGTGCCCGGCGGCGCGCGCTGGCGCAGTATGTCTCGATGCTGGCCGGTCGCGCCGAGATTTCCGGAGTGGCGTTCGCGGCGGCCGACTCGCCGCTGGTGCAATAGAGGGCAGACGCCATGCAACTCGGCGAAATCATCAGGACGTTCAGCGAAGAGGCTGCCGCGAACGAGGCGCTGTTTGCGCTCGACAACCTCGCCTTGATCGCCGAGATCAAAAGCACCGCCGATCGCTTCGAGGAAACGACCGCGGAATATGCCGCAGGATCAGTACGGCGCTTTGCCGACCTCGCCAGCAGCGAGGATTGGCTCGGCCTCATGAACGTGATCGAGCGGGCCGGCGATCCCGGCGCGGATTGCCTGAGCTACATGGTTCGGTGGTCGCTCAAGCGGGATTCCGAGCCAACCGGCACGCCCCATGCCGGCTGCGCATGCGGCGGGCAGGGCGGTTGCGCGTGAGCGAGACGGCGCGATCTGACGCGTTGGCCCGCATCGGCGTCCTTGTCATCTCTGACCGCGCCAGCCGCGGCATCTACCAGGATTTGAGCGGTCCCGCGATCAGCGCGTTTCTCAGCCGGACGGTTCAATCGAACTGGATCGCGATAGCCAAGATCGTTGCTGATGGCGTCGAAAGCGTCGTGGGCGCGCTGAAGGAATTGGTCGATCATGAAGGCTGCGATCTCGTCCTGACCAGCGGCGGCACCGGCCCGGCGCCGCGCGATCTCACTCCGGAGGCCACGCTGGCGGTGATCGACCGCGAATTGGCGGGCTTTGGCGAATTGATGCGGCGCGTGAGTCTCGGGCAGGTGCCGACCGCAATCCTGTCGCGGCAGACCGCAGGCACACGTGGACGCTGCCTGATCGTCAATCTGCCGGGACGCCCTCAGGCCATCGAGGTGTGCCTCAACGCGGTATTTCCGGCCGTGCCTTATTGTCTCGATCTGATCGGCGCACGCCGAATTGAGGTGAATCCCGATGCTTGTCTTGCATTCCGGCCCGGCGCCTGAGGCCTGCGGCCGCGTCACGGCATCCAGCCTCGCGGCCGTCGTGTATCCCGATCACGCCTATCCGTCGCGGCTGTTCGCAACCCTTGTCGCGACCTGTCGGGCGCGCGACATCCGGATCGCGGGCGTCCTGCAGCATCCGGCAATGTCGGATGGCACGGGCCATGCGTGTGACGTCGTTCTGGAAGAACTGACCACCGGCGTGCGCACGGAGTTGTTCGAACGGCGTGGCGCGGCAGCCCATGGCTGCCGGCTCGATCTCAGGTCGCTGGTGGAGGTCACCGCGCAGGTCGAGCGATCGCTGGCGCGTGATCCGCAGCTTCTGCTGCTGAGCAAGTTCGGCAAGGTCGAGGCCGAAGGCGGCGGCTTGATCGATCCGCTCGCGCTCGCATTGGAGCACGATATTCCGGTCTTGATCGGCGTGCCCGAACGTAACCTGGCGGCTTGGCGCAGTTTCGCGGGAGATCTGGCGACCGAATTGAGTGCCGACAGCGCAGATCTGGCGCGGTGGATCAGTTTGATCCTTTAAAAGACAGCCGACGTTCGCCGCGCGGCGCCGGCGGACTCCTGCGGGTCCACCGGCTGTCCGCAGGCCGCTCAGTTTTGCGCGGCCTTGATTTCGGCGATCACGCCAGCCTGATCCTTGTACTGATCATAGACCTGCGTCAGAACTTCGCGGAATGGCGCGAGATCGGGATATCCCACCTTCATGCCCTGCTTGGTCATGAACTCGACCGCTTCATCCGTTTGCTTCATGATCGCGTCATAGTGAGCCTGGCCGCCGGCTTTGGCCGCTTCCAGCATCGCCTTCTGATCAGCCGGTGATAAGGCTTTGAACGCGGCGCCATTCATCATGAAAACCGCGGTTTCGATCTGGTGCTTGGTCACCGCCAGATCACTCGTGACTTCGTGGAATTTGAATTCGGGAGCAGACCAGATGCTGGTCTCCACGCCAGTCACGGTTTTCGTCTGCAGGGCGGTGTAGACTTCCGGCGTCGGGATCGGGGTCGGCACCGCACCGAGTAGCTCCATGTTTTTCATGTAGAGCTGCGCCTGGGTGACGCGGATTTTCTTGCCTTTCAAGTCGGAAGGCTTGTTGACCGGGTAACCTGCGGTCAGATAGGCGCGCTCGCCCCACGTGCCCCAGGCAAGGCCCTTGACTCCCTTGCTGTCGAAATTGGCGAGGATCTTGTCGCCGACCGGACCGTTAATCGTCTTCCAGAACGATTCGCGCGATTTCCAGATGAACGGCATAATCGTCGCCAGCACGCTTGGCTCCAGGCCGGAGGTCACGCCGGCGCCGATCATGCCGAGATCGAGATTGCCCGAACGGATCTGCGACAGCATTTCAACTTCGCCGCCGAGCTGATTGCTCGGGAAAAGCGCCAGTTGAAGCCGGCCGTTGGTCTTTTCCTTCAGGACCTCGGCGAATTTTTTCGCGGCCGTTCCGCCGGCTCCGTCAATTGACGTACCCCAGCCGAGACGGAGCGTCTTGACCTCCTGAGCCATCGCACCGTCGGCGAGGCCAAGCAGCGCGACCGCGGCGATCGCAAAAATTCTCTTCATGGGTAATTCCTCCTGATTGTTCGCAATTTCTTCTGGTTGATGGTCTTTTGCCAGGGCGCTTTCTAACCGGGGCGTTCTCCCTCGCAGCAAGTCAAGGTCGCCGTCATAAGATCAGGACGCCGAAGATTGGAAAGCGGACACGTCGTCGCGGCAGGAGAGCGGCTTCGGCAGCGGGCATGGCCATAAAGCGCTCCGGCAAGTGCTTTACGGCGTCATGACACAAACGATCTTCGCCCTCTATAAAGATGGTGTCAACGCATCGATCGCGGCACATTGACTTTCCGGCTTGGCAGCGAGTTCGTGCGGAAGCATCGACGATCGTCCCTGCTGCTTGAAACGGCAGATCGGAGCATTGCGTGCTGATAAGAGCGAATAAGACCAACAAACGGAGGATGGCGTGGGGCAACTCGAATTGTTGACGGGCTCAACCTCATGAGCGGCTTTATCGATTTTCGCGTGCGCCCACCGGCACCCGGATTTCTTGAAACACGGGCTTATACCGACCCGTCGTGGCGGGATCGCTTTACGCGACAGCTCGGCCTGGAGCCGGCGCCCTCGGCGGTCGAGCGCTCAATGTCAAAATTCCGTCTTGAAATGGAGGAGGCGGGTGTCGGTCTGGCGGTGCTGGCCGCCAGGATTTCGGGTGATCGCGGCACAACCTCGAACGCGTCGGTTAAAGCAATCGTGGAGGCGGATCCGAAGCGCTTCATCGGTCTTGCGGCGATCAATCCCGCCAACAGGCGGCAGGCCATATCGGACATTGACCGCTGCATGAAGGATGGCTTTCGCGGCGTGAATATCGAGCCGGGTGCGTATCCTTCGCCAGTTTACCCGGATGATCGCGCGCTCTATCCGATTTACGCGCATTGCGAGGATCGTGAGGTCCCTGTGGTGATTATGGCGGGAGGCAATGGAGGGCCCGATCTGAGCTATAGCGACCCGAAGCATATTGATCGGGTTGCGGCCGATTTTCCGGACCTGACAATTGTCGTCGCCCATGGCGGTTGGCCCTGGGTCCACCAGATATTGCACGTCGCGTATCGGCGGGCGAACGTGTATCTCTCTCCGGATATGTATCTCTTCAACATGCCCGGAATGGCCGATTATATTTCGGCTGCAGGCGGCTTCCTGCAGGATCGTTTCATTTACGGAAGTTCATACCCGTCAGCGCCGTTGCTTCCCTATGCAAAATGGTTTCGAACCCTCGGCTTTGAACCCTCGATCCTTGAGAAGCTGGTTTACCGCAACGCGGCTCGCGTGCTTCGGATCTGATCGGCGACGGTCGCAGACCTGAACTGCGATCTGCCGGATATCCCAGATCGAAGGCGACCGAGACAATAAACGCGCGAGCTCCGCCTCGCGCGATCAGCATTGCCGGCTCGATTCGCGGGGCAGGGGCAGGCGGGAATCCGGTCAACGCAGCCGCTTCGCCCGTCGAAATTGTATACAATGTGGTCGCTGGAAGCCAAGGTTCTGAAAAGAAGGCCTTGGGCGAGGCGAGGAGTATTGCGTCGAAAAGACTAGAATTACGCGGAAATCTGCAAGAAATTACGAAATCCTATGTTGCTTTGCGAGATAACGGTGCATTGCAGCATCGAAAATGATTGCGATCGGACGCCGAGTATCGCTGTATATGTATACAATCTGTTTTCGTGAAGAGGCGTGCAATGGCCGATTTGAAGCCTTTCCCCATGAATGCTTGGTACGCCGCGGCCTGGTGCCACGAGATCAAGCCTGAGCTTTCGGCCCGAAAAATCTGCGGCAAGGACATCGTGCTCTACCGCCGCGCCGACGGGCAGGTGACCGCGCTGGAGGATGCCTGCTGGCATCGCCTGCTGCCGCTGTCGATGGGGCGGCTCAAGGGCGACGAGGTGGTTTGCGGCTATCACGGGCTGATCTTCAATTCGTCCGGGCGCTGCACCTACATGCCCGCGCAGAAGACCATCAACCCATCGGCCTGCGTGCGCGCCTATCCGGTGGCCGAGAAGCATCGGCTGGTTTGGATCTGGCCGGGCGATCCGGCACTGGCGGACCCGGCGACGGTGCCCGATTTCCATTGGAACGACGGCACCGACTGGGTCGGCGAGGGCGGCACGTTCTACAGCCTTCAGTGCGACTATCGGCTTGTGATCGACAACCTGATGGACCTCACACACGAGACCTATGTGCACGCGGAGAGCATCGGCCACGACGCGATCACCGATACGCCGCTCGACGTCACGCATTCCGGGCGCACCGTGACGGTGACGCGCTGGATGATCGATATCGACGCGCCGCCGTTCTGGGCGAAGCAGCTCGGCAAGCCGGGCCGCGCCGACCGCTGGCAGATCGTCTACTTCCAGGCGCCGTCGGTGGTCGCCGGTGACGTCGGCGTCGCGTTGACCGGCACCGGCGCGCCGCAGGGCGACCGCTCCCAGGGCGTCAATGGCTGCTTCCTCGCGGCGATCACGCCGGAGACGGACAAGACCTGTCACTATTTCTGGAATTTCGTGCGGACCTTCCGCAAGGATGACGAGCAACTCACGCGCAACATCACCCGCGCACATGTCAACGACGGCAAGGGCGTCTACGACCAGGACCACACCGTGCTCGAAGCGCAGCAGCGCGCGATCGACAACAATCCGCGGATGCCCTTCTACAACCTCAATATCGATGCCGGTGCGCTGTGGGCGCGGCGCAAGATCGACGAGATGCTCGCCGGGGAGCAGGGCGTGGTGCAGACGCAGGCAGCCGAGTAGGCCGACAGATGCGCGAAGCGATCGAATGGGGAAGCGGCCGATTGCGTTCGGTGCGCGATCTGACGCCGGATATCCGACTCTTCGAGATCGAGCCGGCTTCGGATGCATTCGTCGTTCCATCGCCCGGTAGCCACATCAACGTCGTGGTGCAGATCGGCGAAAAATCCGACATACGCTCCTATTCGACGGTCGGCCCGTGCGCCGACGGCGTCTACCGGATCGCGGTAAAGCGGCTCGCCGGAAGCCGCGGCGGCTCCGCCTATATGTGGGCGCTGACGCCGGGCGCCCGTTTGACCGTGTCCAAGCCCTGCAATCATTTCGAACTCGGCCGCGGCCGTCGCGAATATCTGCTGCTTGCGGGCGGCATCGGCATCACCCCGATCTTCAGCATGGCGCTGGCGCTGGCTCAGTCCGGCGCGAATTTCCGCCTGCTCTATGCGTGCCGCCGCCGGCAGGATCTGGCGCTGGCCGACGAATTGCGGGAGCACATTGGCGAGCGGCTGCATGCGATCGTCGGCGAAGAGGGGGAGACGCTCGACTTCGCGCGCGAGATCGCGCGGCTTGCGCCCGATGGCGAACTGTATGTGTGCGGCCCGATCGGGATGCTGGAGGCCGTCAAACGCCAGTGGCAGCAGAGCGGCCGGCGGGCCGACCAGTTGCGATTTGAGACCTTCGGCAATAGCGGTCGGCACGCGAGCGAGGTCTTCACGGTCAAGATTCCGCGGTTCAATATCGCGTTCGACGTGCCGTCGAATCAGACCTTGCTCGAGGCACTCGAGGCGGCCGGCGTCGAGATGATCTCCGACTGCCGGCGCGGTGAGTGCGGTCTCTGCGCGCTGCCGATCCTGGAGACGACAGGGGTCGTCGATCACCGCGACGTGTTTTTCAGCGAGGCCGAGAAGGCTGAAAACGCCAAACTCTGCACCTGCGTCTCGCGCGTCGCCGGCGGCGCCATCACCATCGACACCGCGGATCGGCCGGCGCAATGACGATGGCAGCGCGGACGAAAGAGGTTACGACCATGGCTGCAGCCCGACATGGAGACCGCGCGCCGTCGCAGACCCTGAAGGCGCAGCTCGATCTGCGTGAGCTCATCTTGCGAGGCGAATTGGCGTCCGGCGAGCGGGTCTCCGAACTGCAGATGGTGGAGCGTCTCGGCGTGTCGCGGACGCCGGTTCGCATGGCGCTGGTGCGGCTGCAGGAAGAGGGGCTGCTGGAGGCGATCCCATCCGGCGGATTCGCGGTGAAGGGGTTCTCCGAGCGGGAGGTGTTCGAGGCGATCGAGATTCGCGGCATGGTCGAAGGCCTGGCGGCGCGCTGGGCGGCCGAACGCGGCGTCAGCCGGCCGGAGTTCGATCAGGCATCCCAATGCCTCGATGCGATCGACGAGGTTCTGTTCGGCCAGGAGGGCGACATCGACGTTGCGCGGTATGTCGAACTGAACGCGCAGTTCCACAGCATCGTGGTCGATCTGGCCGGAAGCAGCGTGCTGCGCCGGCAGATCGAGCGGGTCAACGCGCTGCCATTTGCGTCGTCGAGCGCGCTGGTGTCGGCAAGGGCGCCATCCACCGAAGTCCGACGCGTCCTGATGGTGGCTCACGACCAGCATCGTTGCGTCCTCGATGCGATCGAGCACCGGGAAGGCAGCCGGGCCGAGGCGGTCATGCGCGAGCACGCGCGCATCGCTCATCGCAACTGGGAGCATGCGCTCTCCAACCAGGGACTCCTGGAGCTTGTGCCGGGGTCTGCTCTGATCAAGAGGCTCATTCGTTCATAAGGGTGGAAAGACGAAATCAGGCGCCTGTCCTGCGCCTGACATGAAACGCACAGGGAGCTGAGAGGAACAAAATGTTGCGTCGAACTGTTTTCAAAGTTGCAAGCGTTGCGGTTGTTGCGCTGGTCTCGGGGCCGGCACTTGCCCAGCAAGCCGTCAAGATCGGGCTCATTCTACCGATGACGGGACCGTTCGCCTCGACCGGGCGTCAGATCGACGCGGCCGTGAAGCTCTATATGCAGCAACACGGTGATTCCGTCGCCGGCAAGAAAATCCAGCTCATCCTCAAGGACGATACCGGCGTTGCTGACGTGACCAAGCGGCTTGCCCAGGACCTGATCGCCAATGAAAAGGTCAGCGTGATCGCCGGCTTCGGCCTGACGCCGCTTGCGCTTGCTTCGGCGCCGCTCGCCACGCAAGCCAAGATCCCCGAGGTGGTGATGGCGGCGGCGACAGCGACCATCACGGAGGCTTCGCCTTACATCGTCCGGACCAGCTTCACCCTGCCGCAGGCGACGGTCCCAATGGCGCAATGGGCTGCCGAGAGAGGCCTTAAAAAGGTCGTCACGCTGGTTTCCGACTACGGCCCGGGCATCGATGCCGAGAAGGCATTCAGCGGCGCGTTCACGGCGGCGGGCGGTCAGGTCGATAACCTGCGCGTGCCGCTGGCGAACCCGGACTTCTCGCCGTTCCTGCAGAAGGTCGCCGATGCCAAGCCGGACGCGCTGTTCGCGTTCGTGCCGTCGGGAATCGGTGCGCAGTTCATGAAGCAGTTCGTGGAGCGTGGTCTGGACAAGAGCGGCGTCAAGCTGATCGGTCCCGGCGACGTGACAGACGACGACATCCTCAACGGCATGGGCGACGTGGCACTGGGCGCGATCACCACGCACCACTACTCCGCCGCGCATAACAGCCCGGAGAACAACGTGTTTGTCGAAGCCTTCAAGAAGGCGAATGACGGCATGCGCCCGAACTTCATGGCCGTCGGTGGTTACGACGGAATGCACCTGATCTACGAGGCCCTGAAAAAGAGCGACGGTGCAACCGGCGAAGCGCTCGTCAATGCGATGAAGGGACTGAGCTGGGTAAGCCCGCGCGGCCCGGTTTCGATCGATCCGCAAACCCGCGACATCGTACAGAACATCTATGTGCGCAAGGTCCAGCGGGTGAGCGGCGAACTCTACAATGCCGAGTTCGCGACGATCCCGAATGTCAAGGATCCGATCAAGGCGGCGAAATCCAACTAGTGCCCGGTTTTCGACGTTCGTGATACAGCGCGGCGACCACCGATGCGAACGTCGAAAACCAAAGGGCACTAGCAAGCCTATGACCCTAGTACCGCTTTCTATCTGAAGTCCCTGAGATGGGTTAGCGGCGAATGGTGCAGGGACTTCAGATAGGCGGTACTGGGCCGTCGTCTACGTCCAGGAGCGTCGTCATTCCGACGGCGCTCCCTTGATTGCCTCATCCGGCGCTTGTGGAGTGTTCCGTGCTGACCATCCTTTTCGACGGCATCGCTTATGGCATGCTGCTGTTTGTGCTGGCATGCGGACTCGCCGTAACGCTTGGCTTGATGAATTTCGTCAACCTCGCGCACGGAGCTTTTGCCATGGCCGGAGGCTACGTCATGGCCGTGCTGATGAACCGGTACGGCGTGCCGTTTCTGGCGACGCTGCCGCTCGCGTTTCTGGTACCGGCGATTGTCGGTCTCTTGCTCGAGCGGACGCTCTACAAGCACCTCTACGCGAGCAGTCATCTCGACCAGGTTCTGTTCTCGATCGGCCTCGTGCTGATGGCGGTCGCCGCGACCGACTACAGCATGGGTTCGCAACAGCAACTCGTTCGGCTTCCGGCCTGGCTGCAAGGGCGCGTCGAACTGTTCGGCGTGCAGGTTGGTCTCTACCGCAGCTTCATCATCCTTGTCTGCGGTGTGCTGGCTGTCGCGCTGCAATTCGCGCTGACAAAGACCCGGTTCGGCAGTCGGCTGCGCGCCGCGGTGGACGATCCGCGCATCGCGCGAGGCCTCGGCATCAATGTGAACGCCATTTTCGCCGTCACATTCGCGGTCGGGTCCGGCATTGCCGGCCTCGGCGGCGCGCTCGGATCGGAGATCCTCGGGCTCGATCCGACGTTCCCGCTCAAATTCATGATCTATTTCCTGATCGTCGTGACCGTCGGCGGTGCGACCAGCATCACCGGCCCGTTTCTGGCGTCCCTGATTCTCGGAATCGCGGATGTCGCCGGCAAGTACTACGTGCCGAGTGTGGGGGCGTTCATCATCTATACGCTGATGATTGCCGTTCTTGTGTTGCGGCCGCAGGGGCTTTTCACCCTTGCGCGCTGATCAGATGGGACACCCGCCGATGCAGAACGTCGCCGATCACGTGGCCACAACTTTGCGACGCAGAGGGCGCTGGAGTGCCGCCGAGGTCATCTTCTGGCTTGTTGCTGCCGCGCCCCTTTTCCTGCTGCCGGAGCGCCATCTCCTTCTCAACGAGATCGCGATCGTGGGTTTGTTCGCGCTGTCGCTCGATCTGATCCTTGGCTACGCCGGTATCGTGTCGCTTGGACACGCCGCGTTCTTCGGCGTCGGCGCTTATGTTGCCGGTCTCCTGGCAAAGAACGGGATCGGTGATCCTGTGCTCGGATTGGCCGCGGCTGCTTTTGCCGCGACCGGTCTCGGCTTCATCACCAGTTTTCTGGTCCTGCGTGGCGCCGATCTTGCGAACCTCATGGTGACGCTCGGCGTGGCGCTGGTGCTCGGCGAGATTGCCAACCGGATGGCCTGGCTCACGGGCGGCGCCGACGGTCTACAGGGCGTCAGCATCAATCCGATCTTTGGTATTTTCGAGTTCGATATCTTCGGCACCACGGCCTATGCCTACAGCCTCATCGTCACGTTCATCCTGTTCGTGATCGCGCGCCGCATCGTCGTGTCGCCGTTCGGATTGTCGCTGCGATCGATCCGGGACAATTCGCTCCGCGCCCGCGCGATCGGCATCCCGGTCAACGCGCGCCTGGTTGCGGTCTATACGCTGTCGGCAGCCTATGCCGGCGTTGCCGGCGCGTTGCTGGCGCAGACGACGCAGTTCGTCTCGCTGGACGTGTTTGCCTTCCACCGCTCGGCGGACGTGCTGCTCGTTCTTGTCATTGGGGGCGTCGGCTACCTCTATGGCGGGCTGATCGGCGCCGTCGTGTTCAAAATCCTGCAGGACGTGCTGTCGGCGTGGACACCGCAATATTGGCAGTTCTGGATCGGCCTCGTGCTGGTCATTCTTGTGTTGTCGGGGCGCGAACGCCTGGCGGATCGGGGGCGCGCGCTCTGGGCCTCGATCTTAGGCCGATCGACCGCGCCGGTGACGCAGCCAACCGCTGTCGAGGAGAGCTGAGGTGACGGTCGCGCTCGAAACCAAAGGACTGGTGAAGCGCTTCGGCGGATTCACCGCCACGGACGATGTGTCGTTCCGACTGGAGCAAGGCGCGCGTCATGCTCTGATCGGACCCAACGGTGCCGGCAAAACGACGTTCATCAATCTGCTGACCGGCGTTCTCACGCCGTCCGGCGGGCAGATTTTCCTCGAAGGCGCCGATATCACGCGGCTGCGGCCGGAACAGCGGGTACGGCGCGGGCTCGCGCGCACCTTCCAGATCAACCAGCTTTTTCCGGCGATGACGCCGCTCGAGACGCTCGCTCTGGCCGTGTCGGAGCGGATGGGCGGCGGCCGCGACTGGTGGCGCGTGATCGGCAGCAAACGCGGGGCTTCAGACGAGGTTGTCGAGATGGCGCAACGCTTCCGTCTCACGGACGTGTTGGACGAACGCACGTCGCACCTGCCTTATGGCAAACAGCGTCTCCTCGAGATTGCCGTGGCCTTCGCTTGCCGCCCGCGCGTGTTGCTGCTCGACGAGCCGGCGGCGGGTGTTCCCGAGGCGGAGCGCCATGAACTGCTGGCCGCCGTAGCGGCGCTGCCGCGCGATGTGTCGGTGCTGCTGATCGAGCATGACATGGATCTCGTCTTCAGCTTTGCCGATCGGATTTCCGTTCTGGTCAATGGCGCTGTTTTCACCGAGGGGAGCGTCGACGAGGTTTCGACCGATCCGCGGGTGCGGGCCGTCTATCTCGGGGAAAAAGTCGATGAGTGATCTGCTTTCGCTGCGGCAGGTGTCCGCGGGGTATGGCGAGGCGATCGTGATCTCGAAGATCGACCTTCAGCTGAAGGCGGGCGAGTCGTTGGCGGTGCTCGGCCGCAACGGCACCGGCAAAACCACGCTGCTCAGCACCATTATGGGCGTGACCCGGCATCGCGGCGGCACTGTCACGCTGCTCGATCGCGACTTGACCGCGGTACGTACGGATATCCGGGCGCTCGCCGGAATTGGCTGGGTGCCGCAGGAGCGCAACATCTTCAAGTCGCTGACGGTGGAGGAGAACCTCACTGCGGTGGCAAGGCCCGGCGCGTGGACCGTGGCTCGTACTTACGAAATGTTCCCGCGCCTGAAGGATCGCCGCGCGAATCTGGGAAACCAGCTTTCGGGCGGCGAGCAGCAGATGCTTGCCGTGGCGCGTGCGCTGGTGCTCAACCCGAAGCTGATGTTGCTCGACGAACCGACTGAGGGGCTCGCGCCGATCATCGTCGACGAGTTGCTGGCGGCCCTGAAGCGGATTATCCGTGAGGAGGGCATGTCGGCGATCGTCGTCGAACAGCATGCGCAGAAGATTCTTGGGGTCACCGATCGCGCAATCATCCTCGACCGTGGCGTCATCGTGCATGCAAGCGCCAGTCATACACTGATCGATGATCCCGCGCCCCTCGAGCAGCACCTCGGCGTCACCGGAAGGAAGAAGAGCGTAATTACGCGAGCTAGTGGGGTGGATTTGACATTCGCTACCCCGCCGCTTCGAGTCCGAGAAGCGAATGTCAAATCCAAAACTCCACTAGAATCCTAAATTTGCTAGTGGTCCTTTGATTCTAACATTCGCAAAAGGGACATGCCGCAAGGGGATGCGAATGTTAGAATCGGACCACTAGGAGATGTGAGAAGTTGAAATTGAGAGGCGAGTATCTTCTCGCTATGATCTCCCCACCGCAGGAGAGGATCGCATGAACAGACTTATTCAGTACACGCGCGAGGACACCGGCTCTCCTCCCTCACTCTGGCCGGACTACCGGTCGACCGTGGCCCGCAGCCCTCGGCAAAACCCCGTGATGATCCCGCCGACGTTGACGGAGGTGACAGGCCCGGCCGATGCCTGGAACAGGCTGATGGGTGCGGCGATGACTGACCTCACGGTTCAACATCGCGGCGTCCCGCAAGGTCAACGCATCGTGGTGAGCGGCTTCGTGCTCGACGAGCAGCGAAGGCCGGTCCCGAATACGATCGTCGAGATCTGGCAGGCGAATGCCGCCGGCCGCTACGCACACGAGGAAGACACGCGCACGGACGTCTCGCTCGAGGAGGGGTTCCGCGGGTTCGGCCGCTCGGGGACGGAGGACGACGGGTGGTTCGAGTTCGTGACCGTGAAGCCGGGCCGCGTTCCTGCCCGCGTCGGCGGCGCCCAGGCGCCGCACATCCTCGTCTCCGTCTTCGCCCGCGGGCTCCTCAAGCGTCTCGTCACGCGGATCTACTTCCCGGACGAGGAGGCGGCGAATGCCCTCGACCCGGTGCTCTCGTCGATCGCAGACCCGGAGGCGCGCGAGACGCTGGTCGCGAGAGAAGAAGCGGGCGGCCTGCGATTCGACATCCGGCTGCAGGGCGACCGCCAGACCGTCTTCTTCGCGGTCTGACATCTCGG
>Ga0081455_10001402_pt2 | contig 25538 bp, 24 predicted proteins | sample TabmetS3T2R1_FD_70207 | JGI IMG/M metagenome (GOLD analysis project Ga0081455, IMG submission 70207) | Tabebuia heterophylla rhizosphere microbial communities from the University of Puerto Rico - S3T2R1 | ecosystem: Host-associated > Plants > Roots > Rhizosphere ...
CGCGTCGTCCTTCGAGCTCATCCTCGTCTTCGTGCCGCTTTTCACATTGATCTTCGCGATCTTCGATCTCGGACGCTATACGATCACGATGCAGTCCTTGCGGACGCTAGCCGGCGCCGGCGCCCGAGCGGTCATGATTACCTGCTACACGCCCGACGTAATTCAAAATCAGTCGCCGGCCGGCTGCACCGGCGACCCGATGTCCACTACCGCTAAGCAGAACGCGGCGCCGTTCCTGTATCGCGGCGGTCTCACGCCGACGTTGACCGTGGCATCCAGCGGCAACAATTTGACGGTTACAGCTTCTCAAACCGGCTTCGCCATGCTGATGCCGATATGGGGAACAGCACTCAATGCGCCGAGCGCCTCCACAACCATCCCCTTCTAATCAGCATCGTTCTGGAGCGCGTGCGGTAAGCGTTGGCGAAGTTTGGCACGACTGCCTGAACGATGTGTACCGCGTCGGTCGGGGCACCTTTGGTGAAGCTAGCTGTCGAGCGCAGAGAGGTAGGGAATTAGGGGTGGCTCAATGCACGCAAGCGGGCATAGCAGTGGTGCCTTGGCAACATTCAAAAGTTTTCTCCGTTGTTGCACAGCCCGATAGAGGTCTCTCCTTGCCAACGATGCAGATGAGGGGATGATGATTCAGTGACGCATTCGCGGCGAACACTTGGCCTCTGTGAGGCGGTGCTGAGTTTGCGCGCGAGATCGGTGTGCGCAGCGACAAGGATTCGAACGTAACGATTTGTATTGGAACTGCTTGTAAGCTCTACGACCTGGTGTGCGGGGAGAGTTTTAGGACGCCGAGGCCGTAAATTTACGGGGACGGAAGTGAATTGCGGTGAGGGGAATCGAATGAGGGGCGGTCGCGTTTTTGGTGGCGCGCGAGGGAGGCTTTTCGCCTCGGGCGCAATAGTTCTTGGCGCTGCACTTGCCTTGTTTGATGCCGCTGACCAAGCTGCGGCTGCAGAGCGGCGGAGTTCCGGCGGCGGCGTCTTCGTCAGCGAAATGAACGATGTCCAGCGCGTCAAGGTCACCGTCAACAAGTCGCGCACCTTCAGGGTCGATACGCCTTTCTCAACGATTGTCGCAGGCTCGCCTGATATCGTCGACGTGAAGTCCCTGAGCGATCACCTGATCTACATCCAGGGCAAGCAGACCGGCACCACCAACGTCATCCTGTTCGACTCGTCGATGAAGCAGATCGGCATCCTCGATGTCGAGGTAGCGATCGATACCGGAAATCTGCAGCAGAACATCCGGACCAGCACCGGCATGCAGGGAATTCGCGTCTCTGCTTCCGAGGGGCAGGTGGTGCTCAGTGGAACCGCTGTCGATGCGGTTGCGGCGGAGCGGGCGATGGCGATCGCCACCAGTACCGTTGCGAAGGGGGGCATCGTCGTCAACGCGATGAGCGTCGCGGCGCCGCAACAAGTGATGCTGGAGGTGCGCTTCCTCGAGGTCAATCGGGACGCCGGCCGCAACCTCGGCATGAACCTTTATGCGGCGAATGCCAACGGCACTAACGTCGGTAATACCGGGCTCGGCGGTGTGACTGCCGCCGGTCGATCACCGATTGGTGGTATTAATACCGCCCCTGGTCCCCTCGGGGCTGGCGGATCTCCTGTTGGTGCTCCTCCGACGGGTAGCCTTCCGCTGCTCGGAACAGTGGGGACGCTCCTCGGCACCGCCGGCGGCGTAGCTCCTGCCCCGTTCGGAAGTTTGTTGACCAGCATCGTTCGAACGGCCAGCGGCGGGTCGGTGGACTTGCTGATCTCTGCATTGGAAACCAAAGGATTGGTTCGCCGGCTGGCGGAACCGAACTTGGTCGCCCTTTCGGGCGATGCGGCGCGCTTCTTGGCAGGCGGCGAATTTCCAGTGCCGATACCAACCACGAGTGCAGCCGGTTTCCCCACCATTTCTATCGAGTACAAGAAGTTCGGTGTTGAGCTGGCCTTCGTGCCCACCGTTCTCTCGCGCGGCGTAATCAACCTCCGGGTTGAACCGTCGGTCAGTGAGCTTGATTTCGCCAATGCGGTGACGATTGCGGGGACGACAGTTCCAGCGTTGACCCGTCGCGACGCGCGGACCACGGTTGAATTGCGCGATGGTCAGAGCTTTGCCGTCGCCGGTTTGCTGCAGACGCGCAACCGGCAGGAGGTCTCGCAATTGCCCTGGATCGGTTCGGTGCCGGTGCTCGGAACGCTGTTCCGCAGTTCGTCCTACCAACAGCAGGAAACGGATCTCGTCATTATCGTCACGCCGCGCCTGGTTGCGCCGGCGGCCCCCGGCCAGACGCTGGCGTCGCCGCTCGACTCGCGGCTGCCGGCCAACGATGTCGACTTCTTCCTCAATGGCCAGATGGAAGTGCGCAAGCGCTACAACGACTACGTCAATTCCGGTGGCGAGGTTAAAGGACCCTATGGTCACATCATCGCGCCAGAGGTTACCGCGACGATTCCGGTACCGGCCCCCGCTGCAAACCAGCCGGTCGTGAAAACGCTCAACTGAGAAGGAAGCGAGAGATGACCATCAGGTATCTGGCTCTGTTCGCACCCTTCCTGCTCGGGGGCTGCTACGGACTATACGGTCATGACGAGGTAGACCGTTACTTGCAGCGCTCCGACACCATCACGATGACCGCTGGCGATGCCAAGCAGGTCAACGCCGTCACCCATACAATCCATCCATGGCCGCGAAACGTCGGTGATCGCAGGATCGCGTACGACGCCCGGCGCGTGGGCGCCGCCGTGACACGCTATGGCAACACGAAACAGCCGGTGGATCAGCTTCCCGACATTGGCGATGCGACGAGACAAATGGGCGTGCGGACTACGCCTACCCAGAACGTCAACATAGAAGGATTGGGAGCTGGATCGACTGGTGGAGTATCAGTGCCGGTTGGTGGCAGAGAGTAGGTAATTTGGTTTTGGTAAGTAGAGTTAGCGGTGATTTTTTACGAACGGCGCAGTGAGTCTGCTGGGCCGCGCGAGGGACGAAGGTTTATGCGGCGTCTGATTTTAGTGCTGGCCTGCTGCTGCTTGGGGATAGTCCTTGGCGGGTGCGATTACACGTTGAGAGAGGCCGCAATCGTGGCGCCGGTGGATCCGCCGGGGGGCGACCCCGTACAGGAACCGACCGACGTCAAATATTATCCTTCCGACGAGCCCGTGCGACTGGGGCTGGAGCATTTCAATCGCGGCGCCTACGGAATCGCTAATCGCTATTTCAGGGATGCCGTCGAGAAATCGCCGAAGGACGTGACGGCCTGGATCGGGCTCGCGGCGAGCTATGATCGGATACGTCGCTTTGATCTCGCCGATCAGGCCTATGCGCAAGCGATCCGGCTGGGCGGCGAAACCGTTCAAGTCCTCAATGATCAGGGATATTCGTACATGCTGCGCGGCAATCTGAATGCGGCGCGGCGAAAGTTCGAGAAGGCTTATTCGCTCGATCCGACCAACCCGGTCATTGCCAATAACCTTGAGCTTCTCAATGGCAGCCGGCGGTTCATTGAAAGGCCGCCGAATAATCAGCCATAAAGCGACCTGTCTCTTTTGGAAGACCAGACGATCTAATACGGCGGCAGCACCGCGTCGGCCTTTTGACTGTCTCGCTTAACGATGATGATCGCTCCGTTTCGGATGGCGAATCGCGCGCCGACCAGTTTGGGCACCTTTTCCGTTAGCGACGATGGCAGCGGGATTGTCCCTCCTGCGACGGGGTCGCCGACGTTGATGGCCGGTGTCGCCGGGCCCGCATATGGCGCCGGCTTGATGTATTCACGGATCAACTGAGCTTCCTCGCGCGAAAACGTGAGCGGCGCCTGTTGTGGCAGACTTTGCAACAAGGCTTTGCCCTTTTCGGCGGCGGCCTTGATCTCCGCCTCCCTGGCTTTCTCCGCCTGATCAAACTTTGCCAGCCGTTCCCTTAAGGAAAGCAATTCGCGTTGCAGCGAGGCAATCTCGGTTTTCAGGGATTTGATCTGCGTGAGTGCCACGACCGCGCCGGCGCAGATCGTGATGACGAGCAGGGTCAGGAGCGCAAAGGTTCCGCCGCCAATCCCCGCGGCTCTGCGCCGAGCCGTTGTACCCGGTGCATCCCGCACCAGATGACCGCGCCAGATGCCACCCAGCCGCTCGAGCCTTGCGGCGATTGCCTTGAGGATACGGCGTGAAGTGTGTCGCGTAGGTGGTCGGAACCCGAAGCCGGAACTCCGCGTCAGAAAAGCAGGCGCGTCTGCGGCGCGATCGGGAATGCAAGGCGCGTTACCGACTTCCAGCGCGCTCAAAAGCGAACGGCCGGCGTCAGTGATCTGTAGTTCGTGACTTTCCAGGACCACCAGACCGGACTGAACGAGGTCGATATCGCCAAGTGGTGAGGACTCTTCCGCCGCTTGGGTCTGATCCTCGTTCGCGACAAGGACTGCAACTTCGCGCGTGACTTCTTCGAGTGTCGCACGCCCGTCGGGGCGTTGAGCCAGCACCGTCAGGATAGCCAAGTTGAAGTGCATGCTAGCCCTCGCCATCCGCGAAGTGGCTGAGTCCGGCCTTCGGCAGCGTTCAACAATTACGCCGCCGTGGAATCGAGCGTATCATGCAACATCGAGATTCGCGATTACCGACGCATTTTGCCGCAGTTGGAGCAAGACGTTGTTTTCGGACCTTGACCTCTCGGCAGCAGACATTCGCTTTTGACGGTGTAAATCGAAGGTCGCAACGGTCGCTATTGCCCTTTCATCGCGTAATGACAGTCCGTCCGGCGGCCGTGCGATCCTGCCAGCCATGCCTGACGAGTTCTGGATCGATGTGTTCTTCCTGCGGCCACCCGACACACAGGTAGGCGATGAATTTCCAGTCTTCGGAGACTTGCAGGACTTTCGCGACATGGACCGGGTCAAGGATTGAAACCCAGCCTACGCCAAGCCCAACAGACCGAGCTGCAAGCCAGAACGTCGCAAGCATGGCGGCGACCGAATATTCGAGCGTCAGCGGGATGGTGCGTCGGCCAAGATTAGCCCCTTGATTCGTGCTCTGATCACAGAACACGGCAAACTGCACGGGCGCGACCTGCAACCCTTCCAGCTTGAGCCGTGCGTAAGCGATTGCACGGTCCGCTTCATAAGAGGCAAGCGCCTCCGCGTTGCAACGCGCGAAGTCCTCCCGGATTCTGTCTCTTGCATCTTTGCTTTCGACGTTCACCCATCTCCAGGGCTGGCTGTTGCCGACGGAGGGAGCAAGCTGCATGAGATCCAGCAAGGCATCGATCGTCTCTGCCTTGACCGTGTCGGCGCGGAAGCGCCTCACGTCACGACGCCACGCGACAAGCTGCGCAAATTGTGCCTGAAATAGTTCATCGAAGACAGGCGGCGTCGACGTCGAAATATTTACACCGACCGGTGGCTCGCGGCTTGCCGTGCTTTGCTGGTCGAGGTCGGGCATCAGGTTTCCGCGATGATGTGAAAGAAGCTGCCGGTCACGCGGCCACGGCGGCTTCCCGTGGGCGCGAAATCGCTGCCGTAAGCGTCGGCGACAAAGGCGAACGGCTCGTCCGAGCCATGAGCCGTGACCTCCGTATAATGGAATTCGTGTCCCTTCAGTTCCTTTCCCAAGGGGCCGAGGCACCCGGAGGCTGCGAGGCGCGCTTGCCTGTAACCGAGATGCATTTTCGGTTTGAAAAAGCTGGTTTGAACGCCGAGAAGTCCAGCCATCGGATAGGTCCTTCCCGCCGCGTCGGTCAGGGTCTCGCCCAGGATCATGTAGCCACCGCATTCGCCGTGAACGGGCTTGGTGGCCGCGAAATGTCGCAGCCCCTCGAGAAAACGGCGCGCCGCGGCAATTTGCGCGGCGTGAAGCTCCGGATATCCGCCCGGCAGCCAGCAAATATCGCAGTCAGCTGGCGGAGGCTCATCGGCAAGCGGCGAGAATGTTCGTATTTCCGCGCCGCTGTTGCGCCAGCCATCCAGGATATGACGATATGTAAAGGAAAACGCCGCGTCGTGAGCGATCGCGATGCGCTGTCCTGGCGGCTGCAGCGCTGGCGCGTATGGGTCCGTCTGCGAGGGAAGAAATGCTTCTGCGCATCCGAAGAGCTTGTCCATCTGCACGTGTTGGGCCACGAACTCCGCCATTGCGTCCAGTTTGCTTTCCAACTCTGGGGTTTCACCGGCCTGTACCAAACCCAGATGGCGCTCCGGCAGCGCCATGCCGTCGGATTTTGGCAGGCTGCCCAGGATGGGAATTGCAAGCCTGGAAATTCCATCACTTACCAGGCGAAGATGCCTTTCGCTGGCCACGCGGTTCAGAACGACGCCAGCGATCTTCACCCGCTCATCAAAGGTCATAAACCCCTTGACGATTGCGCCCGCAGATTGCGATTGCGCGCTGACATCGAGCACCAGCACCACGGGAAGGCCGAGCGCAGAAGCCACGTCCGCGGATGAGCCGCTGCGACCGGGTTGAACGGGAACGCCATCGAACAAGCCCATGGACGCTTCACAGATCAGCAGATCGCTGTCCTTCGCAGCTTCGGCTGCAAGCTGTGCGATCAGACCAGGTTTCATCGCCCAGCTATCGAGATTGACGCCAGGCTGGCCGCACGCGGCACCATGAAAGGCCGCATCGATATAGTCCGGTCCGCATTTGGCGCCGGCCACGCGAGCCCCACGTCTTCGGAAAGCGCGGAGAAGTCCGATCGTCAAAGTCGTTTTGCCGCTGCCGGACCGGGGAGCAGCTATCATGAGACCGCGCGGGGAAGGGGCAGCCATCATTCTACGCGCCGACCGAACGCCGCTTGCGACGGACAAATATGACTGCTATCGCGGCGGCTTCGCCTTGTGGTCGATCCGTGCGTGAAGCGCATCCACAAGTATTTGATTGTGCTTCGGAAAATTCGGCGGCTGCGTTGGACATCAGGTTCTTCCTTGTCAATGCGGTAGCTGACGCAACTCTGCTGATCGGTCAACCGCCGTTGACCGGGGCATCTCTGGCGGTTAGCGTCATCAGCGATGGTCCTTCCGCCAGGAAGGTGAAAAGGGAAGCCGGTGCGACAAATGTCAACGCCGGCGCTGCCCCCGCAACTGTAAGCGACGAGCCCGCGCCGGTGCCACTGGGATTTCCCGGGAAGGCGGCTACGGGCAGTGACTCGCGAGCCAGGAGACCTGCCATCACGAACTGTGCTTTGGAGGCGTCTGGGCGGGGTGCACCGGACGGGAGCGAGCCCGATGGCGCCGTTTGCCGTCGCGCGCGACCCAACAAAGCTCGCGGCCGCAAGGCCATGATACGAGCAAATGATGGATCGCGACAGCGCTACTCAACCCGCTGGTCAAGCCTTGATCGAACAGCCGCAGGCCAACCTGCCTGACAGGCCCGTCGTCGTGAGTGTTTGCATCACCTGCAAGACTGCGGACGGCGGTGCTGTGGTCGGCCCGGAGATGTACGCCGCGGTCCAGGCTGCGATCGGAAAAGACGACGCCAACGTTGCCGTCCGCGCGGTGCAATGCCTCAGCGTTTGCAAGCGCCCGGCGACGGTCGCGGTCACGAGTCCCGACGGATACACATTCCTGTTTGGCGATCTGCAGACCGAAAGCGGCACTGCGGCGCTGGTATCCTTCGTGCAATCCTACCAAAAATCCGATTTCGGTCTGGTCCCCTGGCGGGAACGTGCAGAGGTGCTGCGAAAGGGCATGGTGGCACGGGTACCTCCCATCCGTTGGTCACCGGACGACGGACGCGCACCGAAATGACGGATCTGGCGACGACTTTGGTGCTGGGTGGCGCCCGCTCCGGCAAATCTGCGTTTGCGGAATCGCTTGTTGGCGCCAGCGCGCTGGCGAAGGTCTATGTCGCGACGGCTACCGCTGGCGACGAGGAGATGAAGAGCCGGATTGCGTTGCACCGCGCCCGCCGCGGCGAGGGCTGGATCACCATTGAAGAGCCGCTGGCGCTGGTCGACGCGTTGACGCGCGAAGCTAGCCGCAATCGCGTCGTGCTGGTGGACTGTCTCACCTTGTGGCTGTCGAATCTGATGTTCGCCGGGCGCGATCCAGACGTCGAAGCCCGCCGTTTGACGCAATTTCTGGACGTCGCAAAACATCCCGTCGTTTTTGTCTCGAACGAAGTCGGTCTTGGGCTGGTGCCGGAAACGCCGCTCGGCCGCGCGTTTCGGGATGCGCAGGGGCGACTGAACCAGATGGTCGCCGCAGCCGTTCCGCAAGTTGTGTTCATGGCAGCCGGACTTCCGCTCTGGCTCAAGCGCTAATCTCAAGGAGAATGAATATGTCGCGTGTTCCGGTTACCGTGCTGACTGGGTTTCTTGGCGCTGGCAAGACCACCTTGCTGCGCTCGCTGCTGACCCAGGCCGACGGACGCCGCATCGCCGTCATCGTCAATGAATTCGGCGACGCTGGCTTCGACGGCGGCCTCGTGGAAGAATGCGCAGCGAACGCCTGCGCGCCGGGTGACGTCATCGAACTTACCAATGGCTGCATCTGCTGCACGGTGGCGGACGACTTCATTCCGACAATGGAACTGCTGTTGGGGCGCGACAAGCCGCTCGATGCCATTGTCATCGAGACTTCAGGCCTGGCGTTGCCGCAACCCCTGCTGAAGGCATTCGCATGGCCGGCGGTGAAAACGCGCGCCACGGTTGACGGTGTCGTTACAGTCGTCGATGCGCTGGCGCTGTCGGAAGGCCGGGTTACGCTCGATGAGGATGCGCTCGCAGACCAGCGCGCCGCGGATGACTCCATCGACCATGACGACCCGATCGAAGAGGTGTTTGAAGATCAATTGGCCTGTGCCGACCTTGTCGTGCTCTCGAAGAGCGACCTGGTGTCATCAGTGGCGCTTGCCGATATTGAAGGACGATTGAAGGTTGCGCTCCGCCCGGGGGTCAATGTCGTGCGTTCGACCGGCACATTGGCACCCGCGGTGTTGATCGGAATGAACGCCGGGGCCGAGGAGGACATGGCGGCCCGCGCCGGCCATCACGGCGAGGATGAAGAACACGATCACGACGATTTCGACAGCATCGTCGTCAAGCCGTCGGTCGCGCTCAGCGTCGACGAGATGCGTGGTCGGATCAGCGACGCGCTCGGTCTCGAAGGCGTGCTGCGCGTCAAGGGCCATGCGCGGGTCTCGGACAAGGTCGCGCCCGTGGTGGTGCAGGCTGTCGGGAGCCGTGTCGATCTGGTGTTCGGCCGGCCGGACGCGAAGCAGGCCGAGCGTCTCGTCGTGATCGGGCTCAAGGGATTTGACGGGACCGCCGTGCGGCGGGCGTTGGTGGAGTAGTCCGCGAGAACCAGATGCACCTCAAGCTCGACACCTCAGGCGGCATCGACGACGGCGATGTCGCGCGCGATCTCGGACAGGCTGCCGCCGATATCGTCGTGTTGTCTGCGGCGGACAGTGATCTCGCCGCATTTGGCATCGCCCATGCAGCGATGCCGGACGGCTTTCCGACGGTGCGGCTGACCAATCTGTTGGCGCTGGGTCACCCTGCATCGGTGGACGCCTTTGTCGAGCGTACGCTGAGGGAAGCAAAAATCGTCGTGCTGCGCATGCTGGGGGGCGAGAGCTACTGGCCGCACGGCGTTGAAAGCCTGCGGAGCGATGCATTGCGTCGAGGTTCGCTGTTCGCCTGTATTCCCGGCGAGCTGGATTGGAATGCCTCGCTGGCCGCGCGCGGAACGCTGGATCGCGATAGCACACACGCGCTGTGGCGTTACTGCACCGAAGGTGGCGTCGAAAATGCCCAACTCGCGCTTCGCTTTGCGGCGCACCTGATCGGCCGAGGTGAGGCGCCGGTGCAGGCGCGGCCGATGCCTCCAGCGGGATTTTGGGGCGGTGAGCCGCCACGTTCCGATCGCCCCAATGCAATCATCGTGTTCTATCGCGCGCTGGTGGCCGGTGGCGACACCGCCGGCATCGACATGCTGCGCGAGGCGCTCAATGCGCGCGGGCTCAATACGGTCTGCCTGTTCGTCACCAGCCTGAAAGACGGACGGTCGGCAGCATTTTTGCAGACGGCACTGGCGGCCTATCCGCCTGACATCATCATCAATGCGACGGCGTTTGCGACGGCGACCGCGAACGACGATGCCGGCGTGCTGGCGGCGTCAGGTTGCCCGGTCCTGCAGGTGGCGCAGGCCGGCATATCCCGGGCCACCTGGGAGGCTTCGACGCGGGGACTGGCGCCACGGGATCTCGCCATGCATGTCGTGTTGCCCGAAGTCGATGGCCGCATCTTCGCGAACGTCATCGCTTTCAAGGAACGCGTTGACAGCGTGGGCGACTTTACGCCGACGGCGTTTCGCCCGATCCCGGATCGGGTCGATGCGACGGCCGATCTGGCGCTGGCCTGGGTGCGGCTGCGTCGTGAAGTGGCAGCCGAACGCCGGGTAGCAATGATTCTTGCCAACTATCCGAACCGCGATGGCCGGCTGGCCAACGGCGTCGGCCTGGATACGCCGCAAAGCCTGATCGACGTTCTCGATGCCCTGGGAACAGCAGGGTACGATACCGCGGAAGCGCCGATCGACGCTGAAACCATGATGCAATTGCTGCAGCAGGGTCCGACCAATGCGCTCGAGCAGCGCGCCACGCGCACGAACGGCGTGACATGGTTGCTGGCGGACTATTACGCGGCTTTGGCGGCGTTGCCGGACTTTGTCAGGCGCGCGGTTGAGGCGCGATGGGGCAGCGCCGAGCAGGACCCGCATGTCGTCGATGGCGCGTTTCGCCTTGGCCTGCATCGTTTTGGCAACATGATCGTCGGCGTTCAGCCTGCGCGCGGTTACAATATCGATCCGAAGAGCAGCTATCACGATCCGGATCTGGCGCCGCCGCATCACTATCTCGCGTTTTATTTGTGGATCAGGCGGGAATTCGACGCGCACGCGGTCGTTCATCTCGGCAAGCATGGCAATCTCGAATGGCTTCCGGGCAAGAGCACCGGCCTGTCGCAGGATTGCCTGCCGGAAGCCGTGCTGGGTCGGATGCCGCATCTCTATCCGTTCATCGTCAACGACCCCGGCGAAGGTATCCAGGCCAAGCGCCGTGCCGGCGCCGTGATCGTCGATCACCTGACGCCGCCGATGACGCGAGCCGAGCTGCACGATGATCTGGCCCGGCTGGAGACGCTGGTCGATGAATTCACGCTTGCCGCCGACCTCGATCCCAAGCGCGCCGATGCCATTGCCGAGGACATCCTGTCGCTGGCGCGGGCCCAACGGCTGGATGCCGACGTCAATGTCAACAGGGACACCCCGACGGCGGAGGCGCTGCGTGCGCTCGATGCGCATTTGTGCGACCTCAAGGAGATGCAGATCCGCGACGGCCTGCATGTGTTCGGTCGCGCGCCTTCCGGGCCGCAACGCAACGACCTGCTGGTATCGATTGCCCGGCTGCCGCGCTCGGATCTGAAACTGCAGGATGCCTCGCTGCACCGCGCACTGGCGACCGATCTCGGCCTCGGCGATTTCGATCCACTGACGCGCAATCTGGCCGATGAATATGCCGGCGCGCGCCCGAAGGTACTCGCCGGGTTTGGGAATGGTCCATGGCGTACGGCTGGCGACACGGTGGAGCGCATCGAAGCGCTGGTTCTGGCCCTGGTCGCCGGCGAGCGCGACATCGATCCCGCCTGGACGACCACGCGCACGGTGCTGGACTGGATCGATGCTGCCTTGCGTCCGGCCATTGACCGCTCCGGGGATGCCGAGATGGCGGCACTCCTTGCGGGGCTCGATGGCCGTTTCATTCGGCCCGGTCCTTCCGGCGCTCCGACGCGTGGGCGGCCCGATGTGTTGCCGACCGGTCGAAATTTCTTTGCTGTCGACGTTCGTGCGGTGCCGACGCCGTCGGCATGGCGGATCGGCCGACTTTCCGCCGAGCGGCTGGTCGAAGCCTATTGGCAGGAAGCCGGCGAGTGGCCGCGTTCGATCGCATTATCGGCCTGGGGTACCTCGAACATGCGCACCGGCGGCGATGACGTCGCCCAGGCGCTGGCGCTGATCGGCGCCCGCCCGCTATGGGAGGAGACCTCCGGCCGGGTGACCGGCTTTGCGATCGCGCCGCTATCCGAGCTGAAACGTCCGCGCGTCGATGTCACCTTCCGTGTATCGGGCCTGTTCCGCGACGTGTTTCCGACGCAGATGGACATCATTGGGTCGGCCATCCGGGCGATTTCTCTGCTGGACGAGCCGGCCGAGGCAAATCCAATCGCCGCGAATGTTCGCGCAAAAAAGCTTGCGCTCGAAGCCGCCGGCCTCGACGGTGCCGCCGCTGAGCGGCAAGCGGGCTACCGCGTCTTCGGCTCAAAGCCCGGCGCCTATGGCGCAGGATTGCAGGCGCTGATGGACGAGGGCGGTTGGGACACGCGATCCGACATCGCCAACGTCTATCTCTCCTGGGGTGGCTACGCCTACGGCAGTGGGACCGAGGGTGAAGCCGCGCGCGACGATTTCGCTGATAGGCTCAAGGACACCGACCTCATCGCGCAAGCGCAAGATAACCGCGAACACGATATTCTCGACTCCGACGACTATTACCAGTTCATGGGAGGCCTCGCGGCCACCGTGCAGACCCTGCGCGGCGCCGCACCACGCATCGCCCATATCGATACGTCTCGACCCGAGGCGCCGCTGGCGCGGCCGTTGTCCCATGAAATCTCCCGCGTGGTGCGTGGCCGCGCCGCGAACCCGAAATGGATCCGGGGTGTGATGCGACACGGCTACAAGGGCGCCTTCGAAATCGCCGCTACCGTGGACTATCTGTTTGGCTTCGCCGCTTCGACTGACGCCGTCGCCAATCATCATTTCGATCAATTGTTCGCGGCCTATCTCGAGGACGAGGGCGTCCGCGAATTCATGCGCGGTGCCAACCCTGCAGCTTTGCGTGAAACCGCCGCCCGCTTTGCCGAGGCGATCCGCCGCGGGCTGTGGACGCCGCGTTCCAATCGCGCGCGTGATCTGATTGCAGAACTCCTGCCGAACCAGCAACGGGAAATCGCATGAACGACCCTTCAAATATGCCGAACGATCACGACGCCGAAAACGCGCGCCACAAGGAGAAGGCGCAGAAGCACAAGGCCGCGCGCGACAAGATCATGGCGACCAAGACCGGCGAAAAGGGCTTGCTGATCGTCCATACCGGCGCAGGAAAGGGAAAAACCTCGGCGGCGCTGGGTATGGTGTTTCGCCATATCGGCTACGGCTTTCCCGTGGGTATCGTACAGTTCACCAAATCGCCGGAGTGGAACACCGGCGAAGCGCAGCTTCTGAGGACGTTCCCGGATCTGGTAACGCTCCACATCATGGGAGAGGGCTTCACCTGGCTCACACAGGATCGCGAGCGGGACATCGCGGCCGCCTCCGCCGGCTGGGAGCGCGCCAAGGAGATGATCCGCGACGACCGCCATCGCCTGGTACTGCTGGACGAGCTCAACATCGTGCTGCGTTATGACTATCTCGATCTCGAATCAGTACTGAAATTCCTCCGCGACGAGAAGCCGGCGGACAAGCACGTCGTCGTCACCGGCCGCAACGCCAAGCCGGCGTTGATCGAGATGGCCGACCTCGTCACCGAAATGACGCTGGTCAAACATCCATTTCGCGCCGGGATCAAAGGCCAGAAAGGTATCGAGTTCTGATGAACACGCGCACACCCGCGTTGATGATCCAGGCAACCGGCTCCAATGCCGGAAAGTCGACGATTGTGGCGGGCCTGGCGCGGGCGCTGGTACGGCGTGGCCTGAAGGTGGCGCCGTTCAAGCCGCAGAACATGTCAAACAATGCCGCTGTTACGGTGGATGGCGGCGAGATCGGGCGAGCCCAGGCGGTGCAGGCCCGCGCCGCGCGGATGCCGCCGAGCGTGCACATGAATCCGGTGCTTCTGAAACCGGAGACCGATACCGGTGCCCAGATCATCGTTCAGGGCAAGCGCTGGGGGACGCTTCGCGCGAAGAGCTTTCTCGATAAAAAGGCGGCGCTGCTGCCCGCGGTACTGGAGAGCTTTTCGCTGCTGGCCGATCACGCCGACCTTGTTCTGGTGGAAGGCGCCGGCAGCCCTGCGGAGATCAACCTTCGCCCCGGCGACATCGCCAATATGGGATTCGCGTCGGCAGCCAATGTTCCCGTGGTACTCGTCGGCGACATCGATCGTGGTGGCGTGATCGCAAGCCTTGCCGGCACGCATCTTGTGCTCGAGCCCGAGGAGCGGGCGCGTATCCGCGGTTTCATCATCAACAAGTTTCGCGGCGATGTAAGTCTGTTCGATCAAGGTCGCGTCGCGGTGACGCGCCTGACCGGCTGGCCGTCGCTCGGCGTCGTGCCATGGTTGCCGCAGGCGGCCTGGCTACCGGCCGAAGACGCCGTCGATCTCGACCGTGCGCATGCATCGTCGTCCACGCGCGTGATCGCGGTGCCGGTACTCGCCAGAATTGCCAATTTTGACGACCTTGATCCCCTCGGCATGGAGCCCGGTGTGAAGCTGATCTTCGTCCGGCCGGGCGAAGCGATCCCCGGCAATGCCGACGTGATCATCCTGCCCGGCAGCAAGTCGACGATCGGGGACCTCGCGTTTCTGCGCGCGCAGGGGTGGGACATCGACATCAAGGCGCATGTCCGCCACGGTGGTCGCGTGCTTGGTCTGTGCGGCGGCTATCAGATGCTCGGCAAGACCATCGCCGACCCCCAGGGCGTCGACGGCGCGCCCGGCATTGTCGAGGGCCTCGGTTTGCTCGATATCGCGACCGTGATGAGTGCCGACAAATCGACCACGCTTGTCCGGGGCACCCATTGTGCCACCGGCGCGGATGTCGAGGGTTACGAAATTCATCTCGGCCGCAGCGAAGGCCGTGACTGCGAGCGGCCGCTGATCATGATCGACGGCCGGCCGGATGGCGCGATATCCGCTGACAGGCGCGTGGAGGGCACCTATGTCCATGGCCTGTTCACGGGCGACGCCTTTCGCAAGAAGTGGCTGGCTGATCTGGGGATCGCGTCAAGCCTCGCCTATGAGACGCAGATCGAAGCGGCGCTTGACGCGCTGGCCGATCATCTGGAAATGCATCTGGACATCGATCAGATCCTGAAGATTGCCCATAGCCGTCAGAGCAGCAGCGCGAGCGCGGCATAGATCGCCGCCTGCAGCAGGCAGGCTGCGACGAACAATTTCAGCGCGCGCCCGATATCGTCAGGCGTCGCCGCCTCGCGCGCACCGGCGTTAAGAAAGGGGTCGTTGACGAGACCTTCGGCGTAGCGGCGCGGCCCGGCGAGCGCGATCCCGAGCGCGCCGGCCATCGCGCTTTCCGGCCAGCCGGCATTCGGCGACCGGTGACGGGCCGCATCCCGGATCATCACCTGAAAGGACGTCGCGACCGATCCCTTTGCTATCGGGGCAACGACGGCGATCAACGGCCCGGATAACCTGGCCGGAACGAGATTGACGAGGTCATCGAGCCGCGCTGCCGCCCAGCCGAACCACCGATAGCGCTCCGAGCGATGGCCGATCATCGAATCCGCCGTGTTGATGGCCTTGTAGGCGAGGAGCCCGGGCAGCCCCAACAGCGCCAGCCAGAATACCGGCGCGACGATGCCGTCCGAAAAGTTCTCGGCTGCCGATTCAATCGCCGCTCGGCTTACCGCGGCTTCGTCGAGTTGATCGGGATCTCGTCCCACAATCATCGATACCGCGACGCGGGCCCCAGCGAGCCCGTCGGATGCGAAAGCCATGCGTACGCGGCTGACGTGCTGGTAGAGGCTGCGCTGCGCGATGAAGACCGATGCGACGAGGGCAAGTATCACGTTTCCGCCCGTGACGTCCCGCGTCATCTCGGTGAGGAAAAAGCCGGCAATCCCGGCAATTGCGACCAGCATTGCGATGGTGGCAATGCCGGCAATCCTGCGCAGCAATGGCGGCGAGGAGGCGCGATTGAGCAGACGGTCCAGCAAGGCGATCAGGACCCCGAACCACGTTACCGGATGCGGCAGCCGCCGCCACAGCCAATCGGGATCACCGATGACGGCATCGAACGCCAGGGCTGCGATGACGACGAAGAGCGTGTCACCCCAGATCAGCATCAGCGGGTCACGCGCTCGAGCTCGGAGCCGAGGCGTTGCAGCGCATCTATCAATGTAAGCCCGCCGCAAACGGTCAGCTTTTCCGGGATCACGATACGTTTCGTCGCGGGATAGAAACGCTCAAGCGCGGGATGGAGCAGGAAGGCCCCACCTTCGTCCTGGGCAAAATCGTTGCTGCTGGAAACCAGCAGAAAGTCCGGCTTCAGGCTGATGATGGCCTCCAGCGAGGCGAGGCCCCCCGTTTTGTTGCCCAACTCGCCCGCGGCATTATTCAGGCCAACGGTCCTGAGCAGCGAAGTGGTCAAGCTATCGCTGCCGGCGACCCAACCGCGTCTCGACACCGCCAGCACCCGATAGGATTTGCGCGATGCGACCTCCCGGACATGGGCGACCGCCGCATCGAGCTTGCTGATCTCGCGCGCTGCCCGATCCGGGTGTTGCACCAGCTCTCCCATTTGGCGGATATGCTTCTTCACATCGTCAAGGGAGCGGGCAACGTCGAATTCGACGACGCGAAAGCCGTTCTCCTTCAGTAATTCGCGCGTGGCGCGCTTGGTGAAGCGGCCGGACACCACGACATCCGGATTTAAGATCAGCACATCCTCGGCACCGCCCGACAAGGGAGGAAATTGCGCGGCCTTGGCGGCATCCCAGGAGCGAACGGGATCGCGCGCATAGGGGCTGAGACCGAGAATTTGCGCGGGATCGGCAAGCGCTACCAGCAATTGATCGGTACAGAGGTTGATCGAGGCGATGCGGGGAAGTTCGGCGGCAGCAGCTTTATTTTGTGAGCCGATTGCCATAAACATCGTCACCGCGAGGAGCATGTTGCAAATCGTTGCACGCGTTGATCGAGGCATTGGCATTTGTTGTCGATAGTACATGGAGGCGATCTCACGGAGGCGATGGCACGCCATGGCGGCACGCCGCAGCAATGGCTCGATCTGTCGACGGGGATCAACCCGTGGCCATGGCCGATACCGGCTGACCTGCCACCCGCTGTTTGGCAACGCTTGCCCTCGCGGGCCGACCAGGACCACCTCATCGCGGGCGCCCGCGCAGCCTACCGGGTGCCCGGCGGCGTCGGGATCGCCATCGCCCCGGGAACGCAGGCGCTGATCCAATGGGTGCCAAGGCTGGCCGCCCCCGGACCGGTCACGATCATGGGACCGACTTATGGCGAGCATGCGTTGACGTGGCAGTCCGCAGGGCACGAGGTCGTCGCATGGGATGATCCCGGCAAGCTGCCCGAAGGCGTGCGCCACGCCGTGATCGTGAATCCGAACAATCCCGATGGACGTGTCGTCAGCCCCGACGCAATTGTCCAGCTCGCTGCTCGGCTGGGCGATCGTGGGGGTTGGCTCGTTCTGGACGAGGCGTTTGCCGACGTCGAACCGTCCGTCAGTGCCGTCGCAATGTGCGAAGGACTGCCGATTGTGATCCTGCGCTCGTTCGGCAAGTTCTACGGCCTTGCCGGATTGCGGCTCGGCTTCGCCGTTGGCGCGCCCGACATCGTGCAACGCATCGTCGCTGCGCTGGGGCCATGGTCTTGCTCCGGTCCAGCATTGCATATCGGGGCCCTTGCGCTGGCGGACCGGCAATGGGCCGAGGGCACGCGCGACAGGTTGAAGCGCGAGGTGGACAGACTCGATGATGTCCTGGTGAAGGCCGGCTTCGAAGTCGCGGGCGGTACGTCGCTGTTCCGTCTTGCGCGTCATCGGGATGCTCTGAAAAGGCATGCTACGTTGGCCCGGCAACATATCTGGTGCCGCTGCTTTGAACGACATGAGGACCTGCTTCGCTTCGGCCTGCCGCCCGATGAGGCTGGACTCCATCGGCTGTCCGCTGCCTTCGCCAGGGGCGAGTAGCAATTCATCGCTCAAACACCGGTCCATGGCACGATCACCAGTTCGCGCTGGTAGTCGGCGCGATATGCCGTCACCTTGAACACATCGGCCATGACAGCTTCGGATAACGCCTGCTCCGGCGTGCCCTGCGCGACGAGGCGGCCGTTCGACAGTACAAGAATGGTGTCGGCGAACCGGGCGGCAAGCGCGAGATCGTGGGTGACCACGATCACCAGAACGCCATTGTCGGCCGTGCTACGAAGGTTCTTCATCACGTCGATCTGAAAACGCGGATCGAGGGAAGCCGTCGGCTCATCTGCCAGCAGGATGGGCGCTTCGACCGCCAGCACCCTGGCCAGCGCGACGCGGCTACGTTCGCCGCCCGATAGTTCGGTGACGCGCCGCGCTGCGAGCGTCGTGATGTCGGTCGCCTGCATCGCGCGCGTTACGGCAATTTCGTCCTCCGGTGAAAGGCGAGCTGGATCGGTCGCACCACGTGGGTAACGCCCGAGCGCGACGATATCTCTTACCTGCAGCGGCCAATGCACGACATGCCCCTGCGGAAGATAACCAAAACGCCTGGCGCGTTCGCGCAACGGCAGCGACGACAACCGGTCGCCGCCGACCTCGACGGTACCCGTCGACTGCACCAATCCAGCGAGCGCCCGCAGCAGCGTGGTCTTGCCGGCACCGTTCGGTCCAACCAGTGCCACGAGGTGCCGGCTTGAAAACGACAACGAGACGTCCTTCAGCACGGCACGGCCGGACAGGGTCACGCCAAGCCCTTCAACCCTGAGAAGTGCGCCGTTCATGCAACGCCTCCGGCCAATGCCCGGCGCTCACGCACGATCAGATAGAGAAAGAATGGTACGCCGATGATGGAGGTGAGGACGCCGACCTTGATATCGGTGTTCGAGGGAATGATCCGCACCGCAATGTCGGCCGCAGTCAGGAGCGCCGCGCCGGTCAGTGCGCTCGGCAGCAGCAATCGCGCCGGGTCGTAGCCGACCACCGGCCGCATCAAGTGCGGCGCGACAAGGCCGATGAAGCCGATGGTACCGGAGACGGCGACCGCGCCGCCGACGCCCAGCGCGACGCCGGTGATGACCAGGAGCCGCACCCGTGTCACATCGATGCCAAGGCTCTGCGCGGTCTCCTCTCCAAGGCTGAGCGCGCGAAAGGCGCTGCGTTGACTCCACAGCAGGATGGCGCCAGCCGCAATGAACGGCAAAGCCAGCATAACGTGGCGAAAACTGCGATCCTCCAGGGAGCCAAGCAGCCAAAACGCAATTTCCAGGCTGGCGAACGGGTTGGGTGACAGGTTCATGACCAAAGAGGTTGCCGCTCCCGCGAGGCTGGAGATCGCCAAACCCGCCAAAATCAACAGCAGCAATCCGGCGTTACGGCCGGCGATGCTGAGCAGGACGAACACCGACACAAACGCCATGGCAATGCCGGCCACCGGTAGCGCATAGGAACGTACGTCCGCCCATCCCAGCGCGATCATCAGAACCGCACCGAAAGCCGCCGATTGCGGTGCGCCGAATAGCGATGGCGACGCCAGTGGATTGCGCAACAGGCCTTGCAGCGCGGCGCCGGACAATCCGAGCACGGCGCCGATCGCCGAGGCGAGGATGGCGCGCGGCAGGCGAATTTCCCGAATGATCGTCTGCTGCGCGCCAGTGCCTCCGCCGAACAAGGCATCGATGACCGTGACCGGCGAAAGCCTGACAGGCCCCGTTCCAAGCGAAACCAGGGCCAGCAGCACGACCAGTACGACAAGACCGATCGTGATGGCGTATGACGGCTTCGTTGCGGATTGGCTCACCATGTCGCGTTAACTCCGGCATAGACCGCAGGACCCGTGGTGCCGAAGTTGAACACCTCCTGGTAATGCTCGTTCAGGATATTTTCGCCGCGGGCGAAAACCTTCCAGACGGGATCGATCCTGTATTCGGTATAGAGATCGACCCGGGTATAGGGATCGAGCAGATTGGTTTCGTTGGCGCCGCTGTAGCGCTTGGAGACCGTGAGCACGCGCGGCTCGATCAGCCATTTGTCGGTGGGCGTAATGGCCAGTGCAAGCCGGGCCACATCGGAAGGACGGCGCTGCAAGGTGAGATTGGTCTTGAGATCGACCGCATGCAGATGAGTGTAGGCGGTCTTCAGCTTCAGATACCCCGGCAGGAGAACGAGATCCGACCCGAATTCGATGCCGGAGGTCTCCGCGCGGGTGACGTTGACATAGTGCCCAAGGGGATTGGCGGCATCGATCGAAAATTCGATCAGGTTGGAAAACTTGTTGGCGAACGCCGTGACCGACAGTGTCAGTCTCCCGTTGAACAGGGTTTGATCTATTCCGGCATCATATCCGAAGCTCTGCTCGGGACTGAGCGAACTGTTGCCGTAGGTTGGCGCGTAGAGCTGATACAGGGTAGGGGCCTTGGCGCCGGTGCCGGCGCTCGTACGAAACTTGGTGCCGGTTTCGGCAATCATGTAGGCCGCGGTCGCGCGCCAGGTCTCGAAGCGGGCGACGTCGACGACGTCGTCGACGCGTCCACCAAGGCTGATGTTCAGCCGCTCGCCGATCGGCAATTGCCACAGCGCAAACACCGAATTGGTATCTTGCGTTCCCGCGAGCTGCGGCGTCTGCGGCCCTGGAATCGGGAGCAGCTTGGTGGCATAGGTGTTTGCTGTTTCGTGCTGTGTTCTGGAGCCGAAAATAAGCGATCCCAGCGGCCCCATTTTCAGGTTGCCCTGGTATTCGGCGCCCACGCTGTTGCCGATGTAATCGGAAATGGTCGATGTCGTATTCTGCGGCAGCTTGTTGATCTTGTAGCTCACCTCGTTGAAAGAGCGGTCGATGTGGGTCTCGAACACGTTGAAGCTGTGGTTCAGGATTCCGTCGAGCGTATCGAAAGAGGCGCGTCCCCAGACCTGCTGGAGCAGACGCGTGGCGCTTGAAGGCGTATCGGGAAATGCGCCGGTCGCCGCGTCATAGGCCGATCGCGTGAACGAAGAAAGCACTCCGGATTCCAGCCGCACGCCTTCTCCGGCCTCGTAACCGATACGCGCCGAACCGCCGACGCGATCGAATCCGTCGCGCTCGAGCGGGCCATACTTGGCCTCGAGCGAGGGGATGCGATAGCCAAAACGCGAGAATCCGTTGCTGTGTTGTCCGCCTCCGGCAAACGCGTATGACCACGGACCGGCGGAGCCTGTCACCGATCCGCTGGTGGCGGCGGTGCCATAGCTTCCGCCCTCGGTGCTGACATTGAATTGGGCGGGGCCGCTGCCCTTCCTGGTGATGATATTGACGACACCGCCGATTGCGTCCGAGCCGTAGAGCGCACTTTGCGGCCCCTTCAACACCTCGATTCGCTCGATCGAGCTCGGCATCAGCATCGCTAAATCGAAATCGCCGCTGGCGGCGGTCGGATCGTTGACGCGAATGCCATCGATCATCACCAGGGTCTGACCGGTGTTGGCGCCGCGCAGCCGGATGTTCGTCGTCGCGCCGGGGCCGCCGCTTTCGGTGATGTCGAGACCCGGAACGGTTCGCAAGGCGTCGACCAGGGAGCCCGGATTGGCGGTTGCAATCGCTTCCTTGTTGACGACGCTGACGGCGCTTCCTGTACGGCTGAGCGGCTCCGGCGTTCGGTCCGGTGTGATCACCAGTTCGGACGGTTGCGGGGGCGAGGAATCGGGTCTTGCCGGCACCGCCCGCCTCGTGCGCGCGGCATTGTCCGTTCGGCGGACCGGCTTGACCGGCCTGGCCGACGGCTTGGGTTCGATAACGACCTCTGGAAGTTTCTGCGGACCCGACTGGGCGATCGCCTCTACGGAAAGGCCAAACAGGCCAAATAACGCCGCGAAGCCCGCGGCAAACCTAGAAAACCACATGACCACCTTTCCTTCGACCCACCGTCGAACGAGTTGAGCTTGGTCATCGGCCGGTCTCCTGGCTCGCGGTCGTCTCCCGGTCCGCCTTCCCAAACCAATGCAGGTTCAGTGGCATGTTGGACCGAGAATGGCCGCTTACAGTTGCGGGGGCAGCTGCGGCATTGGGGACGTTTCCCCGCACCGCATTCCCGTTTCACCTTCTACGCGAAGGCACCGATGACAGATGGAACGAAGCACAGCGCGACATCCGACGCAACCATTGGCATCGCGAACGCGACCCCTGCTTACGACAAGACTCCGGATTATCGCGCGGAGAACCTGCGAAAGAAAACACCGGTGAGGCAACCAAGCAACGCCCAGAACAGCAGGCTCGTTATGGTCACGGCAACCACGAACTGATGCGAGAGCGCATCGGGAACGTCGCTATGCGCGCCGGCAAGCTGTGGCGCGCCGACTAGGTGCGGGAAGACGACCAGGCAAAATCCCAGTACGGTGGCCCAGACGGCGCGATGCAGAAAAATGAGACCCATGCCGAGGGCGGTTGCCAGCGCGGTCATGATCCACCAAAGCTGACGTGCGCCGAGCGCGGCGACCGGTACGCCCGGGAGTTCGGGCGGCAATCCAAGCCCCGGCGCGGCGGTGAAAACCACAAAGCCGCTCAGGCCCCACAGCAATGCTTCGTGCCGGTCCACGCCGCCGCGCAAAGCATAGAAGCCGGCCAGCAGAAGCGAAAATCCAATCGCCGTGAGAATATTGGCGGCAGCCGTCAGGCCGTTGCGCTGCAACCCTTCGGCCGGTTTCCAGGCGGTGGCCTCATGTTCGTGAGAAGCATGGTCGTGGGGCGCATGCCCCTTGGCCGATTCGTCCGTCGGCTTGGCACCGGCTTCCGGCGCCTCGTGCTCGTAGGTTTCGGCTTTGAGGATCAGCGGCACGGTGCTGAAATATTGCAGGACAGTGACTGCGGTGCCGCCGATCAGTCCGCTCAAGACCGCGGAAAAGACAATCGAACGAAAAACAGACATCGCAAATCAGTGGCAGGGAAACGCATTCGAATGACGGACGTCGTGCGCAGCGTTGTGGACGGCATCGATATGGGAAAAGCCGACGAACCCGACGATGAAGAGACCGAGAGCCATGGCGAGAACAGCCTGGTAGACCACGCTCAGGTCATGACTGGCGATCGGCAGGCTGGCGGCGGTACGAGTCTGTTGCATGTCGGTTCTCCCAGGTAATAGGCGTTTCTAGCTGAAGCGAAAGTCTTCCGCGACTCCTAATTGTCCATTTGTTCGATGATGTCCCGGCTGGTGAGGTGAAAATTGCCGCCGCGGCCAATTTCTCTTTGGGCAATTTTGGCCCCCGCGGCGGCACGGAAGGCGCGCTCCTGTTCGCGAAAAAAGGTCAGGCAATCGTCAGGCTCCGGAAGAAACTGCAGTAGCGTTCGAAAAGCCAGCCGATGCACCATGCAGAAGCCGCCATGATTATCCGGCTCGAACGCCAGGGCGTCGATATCATCCCGCCAGCAAACTGGATTGTCGCTTGGATGCAACGGTAACTCCGGAGTTCAGCCCAGCGGGGCGGGGTAGCTTTAACCACGCAGATAGCGCCAACCGATAACGACGCCGCTCACCGAGACGATCGTGCCGAGGATCGACAGCAGCCACACTACAATGTCCCAGGCCGGGCGGTACATCAGCAACAGTTGAAAATCGAAACTGTGCAGCGCGTTGAACAGCCAGCGATATGTGCGCCGGCTGTCGTCCACGCGGCCGATGATATCGCCAGTGACCGGGCTGATGTGAAACCACGTCTTTGCGTCATCATCGAATACCGCGCGCAACACCGGCAATTCGCGGTCGTGATGATGTGCATACCAATGAGCGTCGTACTCCTTGAGGGTCAATCGTTCCGTGATGTGGGCGTGCGGCAGCAGTTTTTCCGCGGCAGTCCAGAGGCGATCCTGCGGAAGTTTTGCTAGTTCGCCCGATGTCACATCCAGTGGCGTCTGCGTGCCATCCCGCGATGCGACTGTCATCATCGGGCTGCCATCGAGCCAGACGAAGCGCGCCTCAACCGCGCCGAATTGCGGCGTTGGCAGCTTCGCCGCAATGGTCGGCGCATCATGGCCGGCATAGCGTTGCAGCACCTCGCGCGTCGTGTTGCGGCTCGCGAAGTATTCGCCGGGATTGAGCGAAAGCCAGCCGGAGAACATCCAGGTCAGCACGAAGATGCCGGCAATCAGGCCGGTGACGTGGTGCCATGCCATCCAGCCGCGATACGGCGTGATCCTGTCGCTCGCATAGCGCTGCTTCAGCCGCACGCGCAGGATGCCGATCCAGATGCCGGTGACGCCGACGATCAGGCAGACGCCGGAGATCCACAGCACTACCAGCCGCCACAGCGGCCCGTCCTTGCGCAGCACGGTCGGATAGATCCAGTGCGGGATCGAACCGAGCCAGTTCCAGACGCGTTCGGTGCGGTCGGTGTCGAGCGCGATCTCGCCGGAGCGCGAGGAGACATAGAGCTTGGTGCCGGCATCGTCGCCGAGCGCAATCAGATAAAGCGGTCGCAGCGGATCGTAACGGGCCGTCACGCTCCATTGATCGCGATCGACGATTTCTTCGAGCTGCGGCATTTTGCTCGCGGGGTGATATTGCGCGACCGCCAGCGCCTGTCCCTCGGAGACGCTGGTGATAGCGCGGCCATCGGCGGCAGAGATCACCTGCCGTGTGCCGTCCCATGCCGTCATGCGATACACCGGCTCATCGGCCAGCATCGAAAGCCGGAGATCGCGCGGATAGCGCGTGGCGCCAGCCTTCTTCATGGCGTCGTCCGGCGACAACGCCACCTTCTCCCATCGGATATCAGGAAGCGCTGCCAGCCTTTCCTTGTTGGAGAGGCCGGGAAACGCGACATACATCATCACCACGCCTGAGATGAACCACATGGCAAAGAACAGGCAGGTGATGATGCCGACCCAGCGGTGGCCGATATACAGCCACCGCCGGAGTGTGCGTTTCAGGGTGCGTGACACGCTCAGAACTTCACGTTGACGGCGAGCTGGGCCGTGCGGGGCATTCCGAGCAGCCATTGAGTGGTGCCGCCGGACGTCGTGTAGACCTCATCGAAAAGATTGTAGACGCGGAACGACACGGTGGTGTTGAGATCCGGCTTCCACTGCACGCCGGCATTGACGATGTTGTAGGCCGGACGGGTCATCGTGTTGGCATTGTCCGCATAGGTCTTGCCGACGATCTGCACGCCCGCATTGGCCGACCAGTTTGGCGCGAAGGCCCAGGTCGCCCAGACATTGGAGACGTTCTGCGGCACATTGACCGGCACGTTGCCGGCATAGTTTACGGCTGCGCCGCCGACTGACTGCACGAAGTCGTCATACCTCGCGCGCAGGAAAGCGGTGTTGGCATCGATTCGCCAGCCGTGGTCGAGCACGAAGCCGACCGATGCTTCGACGCCGCGCGACGATTGCTGGCCGACCTGGACGGTCACCGTTGGATCGTTGGGATCGCGTGCTAGCAGGTTGTTCTTCACGATCTCATACCCGGCCAGAGTCCATTCGCCGCGGCCGCCCCAGAACGATTGCTTGACGCCGATCTCGACCTGCTTGCCGGTGGCCAGTTCGAAATTCCTGTTTGCGGCGGACAGCGTGATGATCCCTCCGACCGGATCGACCGCGGTGGAGTATTGGCCAT
>Ga0081455_10001838_pt1 | contig 25533 bp, 26 predicted proteins | sample TabmetS3T2R1_FD_70207 | JGI IMG/M metagenome (GOLD analysis project Ga0081455, IMG submission 70207) | Tabebuia heterophylla rhizosphere microbial communities from the University of Puerto Rico - S3T2R1 | ecosystem: Host-associated > Plants > Roots > Rhizosphere ...
GCCCCGGGCTCGAGCCGCTCGTCGGCCATCTCACAGCGATCGGAGAGCACGGTATTCCAAGCCCACAATCCCGCCTGCATTTCATCGGAATGCTCCCACCGCTCTCCGGGTTCCTGCGCGAGGTCGGCCCGGAGGCCCGACGGATAGCAGGAAAGGTGGCTCGCGAACTTGGCGTTCCGAGGCCACACCACATCGCCACCGCAAGTAAGCGCGCTGGGGATAAGAGCTAGCGGAGGATCCACGGAGCGGCGATCACCATACACGGCGGGCCCAGGAGTACCAATGGGCTAAAAGGCCCCGACGATTGATCAACACCCCCATCCCGACCTGACCACCGGGAACTCATTGGATCGAAACACAGGGAGGCAGAAGTGTCAGCATCGGTGCTCTACATGTCGATGTCATTGGACGGCTGCATCGCCGGTCCCAATGATCGACTAGACAACCCCTTCGGCGATGATGGCCAGCGGCTGCACGATTGGTTCATCGCTCCCGACGGTGAGTTCTTCCGGCCATCCGGGCCGGCTGGAGAATTGATGGACGAATGGAATGCGACTGGCGCTGTGGTCGTAGGACGTCGGACCGCCGAATTCGTTGATCATTGGGGTGGTGATCATCACGGTGTTCCGATCTTCGTGCCTAGTCACCGGCAACCCGCCCCGTCCGTGGCGAGGTATCCGCAAGTGAGGTATGTGACTGATGGCATCGCGAGCGCGATGGCACAGGCCAAGGCCGCTGCCGGGAGCCGGAACGTGATGGTCCATGGCGCTTACACGGCCCAGCGGGCCCTCGAGGCGGATGTGTTGGACGAGTTGCAGATTCACCAGATCCCGGTGCTCTTCGGCGGTGGTCGCCGGCTGTTTGACGTGTTGCCGTCGCGCATTGAGCTGGAGATCGTTCGGGTGATCGACACGCCGGAGGCCACCCATATCCGCTACCGCGTCCGCCGCTGAACCACCTCGCTTTCCCCTAGTGAGTACAAGGCTTGTCAGGATGGAGGCATGCGATATGTCGAGCTACGCCGGCACACTGACAACGACGGCGACCGGCTGAGCGAGCAGGGCGTCGCGGACGCCGAGGAAATCGGCCGCACCGGGCTGCACCCGCCGTACACGCTGTTCGTCTCTACCGGCGCGGAACGGGCCGACGAAATGCTTCGAGTTCTACGCCGGGCCGCCGATCAGGACGAGGCGGAGATCATCACTGAGACCGCTCTCCGGTCGGTGGTCGAGGACCGGTGGCGTGAAGCAGCGAAGGCGGCGGGCAAGGGAGCTTCACTCGAACAGATCCGGAGGGTCGATCCCGATCTCGTCGAGCATGAGTCTCAGCTGCTCGGCGCGGCACTTCGGGGAATCGTCGAGTCACTGCCGGACGGCGGCCGGGCTCTGATCGTCGGCCATAGCCCGACGAACGAGGCAGCGGTTTCCGGGCTAACCGGGCAGACGATCGATCCACTCGGCAAGGGCGAGGGGGTTCTCATTGTTGATGATGCCGGACGTTATGAGGTGCACCGGCTGTAGCGACCGCGTCCGCGTCAGCGCTGGTAATGGACGTAGGAGGTCCGGTGCGCCACAGTGTCGTAGAGCGACCTCGCGGCCGCGTTGTACTCCTGGGTGATCCAGTAGACGCTGGCCGCGCCTGACGTGTCGGCGAAGTCGTAGACCGCCTCTATCAGTCGGCGTGCCACGTTCCGACCGCGCCATTGCTTGGAGACGAACAGGTCTTCCAGGTAGCAGGCTGGGCCGGTTGCCCAGGTGGTCGGATGCAACACCGTGTGTGCGAGTCCGGCCAGCTCGCCGTCCGCCTCAGCAACCAGGCCGTGCACCGCCGAGGCGTCATCGCACAGTGCCGCCCAGGTCTGCTCGGTGACCTCCGCCGGCAAATCGGCACGGTAGAAGTCGAGATAGCCGCGCCACAGCGTTTCCCATCGACCACGATCAGTAGTGCGCAGTGGCCTGATCATCACCACGTCGGCCATGTTCCACCTCGCGCTCGTCGAACTGATGATCGCATCGTCCCAGGCGACCAGGCCGAGCGCGACGGCAGCCACTTAGCCCCCAGGGCAGCTGGTCAGACCTGGCGAACATGCAAGGTCACCATGGTCCTCGCAAGTCTTCTGCTCAACAATCGCCTGCTCAAGGTGTTGTAGATGGATTCATTGCAGCAACCACCACAAGACGAAGGCGATGTTGAGGCCGATGGCGTAGAAGGCGAAGCTGAACACGACCGCCCAAACGTACCCGCGGATCGGGGCAATATCTTCGCCGCCGGTCACAGTTGCCGGCTGACTTTGTTCTTGGCGAGTTCGGTGCTGGCGGTTGCTACCAGCCTCGTCGCTGAGGCGGCCATCTCGCTGAAAACCTAGCGGGTTGCAACGATGGTCGGTGCGGTTGGCGAAAAGATTCTGCTCGCGGCCCGCAGCCGTCGCCTCAACCAGCTCGGTGGTGATCCTGTCAGCCTGGGTGATCCGGCCCGCCCACGTAGGGCCATCCAGCGGTCTCTGATCTGCGCTCTCGTTCGGGTGGGAGCGCTCGCAGGGTCAGCTTCAGGATGAACGACCTTGCCGGCTCCCAAACGCTCCTGTCCTCAAATGGCCAGGCGTAGGTCAGGGCTCCTTCGTGGACACACTCGAGCAGGCCCGGCGCTCCGAGCTCGTGAGCTGACCACTCATAGATCTGCTGCAGCCTCGGGACAATCACCCCGAAATCCAGCAGGCGGCCGAATCCCTGTTCGTTACTGAGATAGGACTGGACGCTCTCCCGCAGTGGGTACTCGTGAGGGAGCACACGAGACAGCTGCAAGAAGATGCCGGTCATCCCGAGCCGGGGGTCGCCGACAAAGGGGGCCAGCGGCCGAAGCCATCCGAGTGAGATCCGGGGAGCGGCGACGAGGGCATGGGTGTAGAGCACCCGGCACAGTACAACGTTCATGAAGAAGCGTTCGGCAGCGTTCTCCTCCTCCGCGAGGTCCCGGTGCTCGAGGTATGCGGCAACCACGCTTCCGTTGTGCGCCCGATACCAGGCTCGGGCGGTGGGGTAGTGGGCGAAGGACATCCAGTGGTCGACCGTTCCTGAGGAGGTCGGGCCGGTAAGGTCTCCGCTCAGCCCTACTGCCTCGCAGCCGTCCCGGAGAATGCGCTCGTTCACCGCCCGCCACCACGGGCTACCCGGATTTGTCGCTGAACGGTGGCTGCAACACACCTCGCTGCAGCTGCCAACGCATGAACGACGTTGCCGCCCGGCGGTAGGGCAGATGCCTCGGCGCCTCACCGAACGGGCCGTAATAACAGCGCTGCATCAGGGCAAGCCGGCCGGCCGGGTCGTCGCGGGCCGCGGTGACCTGTTGGTCAGCCCAGGCCGCAGCTGTCACCCCAGCCTTCACACGGACAGGATCGCATGCGTCTCATCGAGCGCCAGCACGAAAGGGAACCGACTGTGCCGTATCTGCGAGCCCTTCGAGCTCAGGGCACAGAGGAGGGGTTCAGAGCACAGACGTCGGGCTTCGGGGCACGGACGAGAGGCTCAGGCACCAGATGGTCCCGATCTCGGGTATCGGCGGACACAAGCCTTCTTCGTCGGAACTGGGTTCTCAGCATCTGCTACGGATCTTGAACTAGGGTTCACCCATCGTTGGCCCGGCACTTCCCTGGTGATCATCCGCCGACCTCAGGCTACTCGACGTGCCTTTGCTACCACTCGAGCGCGCGACGAGCGCGGCCAAGACCTCGATCCGGCACGGGAATAGCCATGAGTGGGAAGCCCTTATCGTCGGGCGCCCGCGCCGGCCGTACAAGGTCTGCATCAATCGCCGATCCCACCGCCGCGAGCCGGACCACCCCGGCGAGATACACGTCCAGCAGGGCCCTACCTATTACGCGTTCACGCTCGATGGGGCACGCCGAAAAGCGCAGCGCATGGTCGAGCGGCGCAATCGCCGCGACCGGCTCGACGTGCCGATTGCTCGCACCGTGGAAGTCAGAGCCATAGCTGGCACCACCCGGAGCGACACGTTGTTCTTCTAGGGCTGAAGTGTGGCGTCAGTCTCATGCCGGGTCCGGGACGTGATGGTGCTGGCGTGGCGGACCAGCCATGCGCCAAATCCGATTTCGCCGACCATGATTGCCGCAAGCAGTGCTCGGTCTACGGTGCCGAGTGGGAGTACTAACAACCCGAACAGCGAATGTGCAGGCAGGGCGCCGGCGACCAGGGCCGCGGTATGGATGAGCGACCAGCGTCTGCTGGTTGACCAGCGCTGGCAGATCGCACTGGCTGTTCCAAGCAAGATGAGCGCGACAACCGGCGCTATCCAGGCCAGCCGATCGGGAAGGTACGCGGAGTGATGGGCGTCGGGCAGTCGCATGAGGAGCGCGAAGTACCCGGCGACTCCGAGCAGACCAAGAACAATGAGGAACCCGGGCCGAGGTATCCGTCGATCACCGAGCTCGGGCGGCCGATTGAGGAGGCCCCAGGCCACCAGTGCTGCCGCAAGCGTCGCGACCACGGCAAGATGCGCCGGTGAGTCCATGTGTTCCGGATCCATCCAGATCAGGGAGATCCTGATGACACCGATCGCAAGCACCATCGCAAAGGCCCATACGACGATTCCGGGCGTCCGCAGGTACGACTCGGTCCGCAGGCGCGGGAAGATGAGGTCGACGATCGCAATCGGAACCACGATGCTGAACACGGCGTGGTACGGCAGCACCCACAGGCTGAACGCGGTATTGAACCCAAGAAGTCGCGGGGCCCAATCAGCGACGGGATACAGCGTGGTGCTCGTCAGGCTGCCGAGTGCAAGACCTTCTTCGACCAGCCCGAAAGCCAACCCCAGGGCCAATGTTGAGCCGATTCCGCGGTGCCTGCGCCGAACCACCTCTCTGATCAAGAGGGCACCCGCACTGTAGAGATAGCCGAAGAACAGCAAGGTCCAGGCCTTGCTGATCGGGACCGATCCGACACCGATCTCAGCGATCAGCGGCGCAGCGACAGCTAGTGTCAAAGCGGCGGGCCAGCGCCGTACGGCTGTGTTGATGCTTGCCGTCTTGGCGGGCTTAACAGTTGTTGTCACAGCCCCAAGCGTGTAATCCGACGTGCTCACTCCGCATCGGCCGGCGGTCCGTAAATGCGCAAGCTTTCGTTGATCGCGATACCGACTTTGGTCGGTGGCAAGCTTCTCCGCCCGCGCCTAGTGTCGAGATGTGGAGATTACCGCGATCTGTCCGCCGCCGGCCGGCCGCCGCCTGATCGTCGGTACGACGGTCGCGATCACCGCTCTCGTGCTGATCACGATCGTTTCGGAGTATGTCGAGGGGCAGACCGGCTGGACGCAACTGATCATCGACGTGCTAGTGGGCGGCCTGGGCTGCGCGCTGACTCCGACCCTGTTGCGCCGGCCGCTGCCAACAGCTCTGATCATCGTCGCGCTGGCCTGCGTATCTCCCGCCGCGACCCCACCAGCAACCTTGGCCGTGCTTGTTGTTGCCCAGCGGCGCCCGCTTGGGGACGCAGTGGGTGTAGCGGTCCTCGGGATCATCGCGCATGCCGTGCAGGGCCTGCTCCGCCCGCCTGGCGGGTTGTCGTTCGGCTGGTGGCTGATCTTGGACACAGTCGTGCACGCTGCACTGGTCGCCATTGGAGCGTGGATGCAGGCCCGAACCTCATTGATCGCCTCCCTCGTACTTCGCGCCAAGCAAGCGGAGGAGGAGCAGGGGCGTCGAATCGCCGAGGCACGCGCCGCAGAGCGGGCTCGGATCGCCCGCGAGATGCATGACGTGCTCGCCCATCGGCTTTCCTTGGTCGCCACGTACGCCGGGGCGCTGGAGTATCGCCCGGATGCCACGCCAGAGAAGCGCGCTGAGGCCGCACGGGTTGTCCGATCCGGTATCCAAGAAGCTCTCGACGAACTCCGAGAGGTCGTCACCGTGCTTCGGGATGACTCCGATGATCATGACAGTCGCTCGCCGCAGCCGACGGCAGCTGACCTGCCGCGTTTGATCGAGGAGTCCCGCTCCGCTGGGACTGAGGTAGCGGTTCACGGCTCCTTGGTGGCGCTTTCCGGTCTCCCACCGCTGAGCGACCGGACCGCATACCGGCTCATCCAAGAGGGGCTGACAAACGCCCGTAGGCACGCACCGGGACAACCCGTCACCCTGACTGTCTCAGCAACCCGCGATGACAACGCGGTGATCGAGATCCGCAATCCGGCGGTGGAATCCCCGGGGGTGCTGCCCAGTAGCGGGGCCGGAATTATCGGCATGACCGAGCGCGTCCGGCTCGCCGGCGGATCGCTTGACCACGGCCTCCGGAACGGTGAGTTCTACTTGCGGGCCGCACTGCCTAGACGGCCATGATCACCAAACCCATCCGGGTGGCGATCGTCGACGACGATGCGCTGGTACGAGCGGGGCTGATCATGATGCTGGACGGCGTAGAGGGTATCGCCATCGTCGCCGATGCTGCAGATGGCGATCAAGTTACGCGACTGGTTGACGCCCATTCACCAAACGTGATCTTGATGGATATCAGGATGCCCAAAGTGGACGGAATCGCCGCCACCGCCATTGTGCGGCGCCGGCGGAATCCGCCCGAAGTGCTGGTACTCACCACCTTCGACACTGATGATCATGTGGTACGCGCCTTGAGAGCCGGGGCCAGCGGGTTCCTGCTCAAGGACACCGCACCTGCCAAGATCGTCGCCGCGATCCATGCCGTTGCCAACGGGGATCCCGTCATATCGCCGCAGGTGATGCGAAGACTCATGGATCGGGTGGCCGTGGAAACGGGCCAGCAGCAGCAGGCCCAAGATCGACTCAGAGCGCTCAGCGACCGCGAGACCGAGGTAGTAGGTGCCGTTGGGCGCGGTCTATCGAACGCTGAGATTGGATCAGCGCTGTTCATGAGCGTTGCCACCGTCAAGGCTCATATCAGCAGCATCCTGAACAAGCTTGGCTTGGACAACCGTACGCAGATTGCCTTGTTGGCTCACGATGCCGGGCTCGAATGAGCAGCGGCTGAGCGGATCTATGTCCCGGGCGTCCTACGGCTTGCCGGAGTCGAGCTGGACAATCGGCGCTCGCACTCCCGGGCACAAGGAGGAACAGTCCACTGAGGAAACTGGCGGTTCAGCCCGCCGGGTGCTGTAGAGCCTCGTCACTACCGGGTGCGGCGGAGAGGCGGCCGAGCTCGGCGATGATCTGCTGTGTCTGATGCAGATATGTCGTGCATCCGTCGCAGCCGGCGAGATGCTCCTCGAATCGGGCCTTCAGCTCAGGCGAAAGTGCGTCGTCAACGTAATCAGCGACCAGTTCAACGAGTTGCTTGCACGCCATTTCCTCGGCGTCCTGTGTCGCCTGCACCGCCTGCTCCTTCGCGGTTGCCGCAAGCTCCACCGGTTCCGTCCCGCGGCTTGCGCGCACGCTGAGGATGAGCAGTGCGGCGAGGATGACTACTGCACCGGCGAGCATGAATCCGGAGCTCCCGATTCCGTTGTCTCGGGCCGTCCAGCCGAAGACGAGCGAGAAAGGCAGAAATAGTATCCACGTCAATGTCCCTGCGCCCGAGGACACTCCAGCCCGGATCGAGGAGGGCACCGCATCGTGCAGCAGCCGACTGGCGTGGATTGCGATGATCGCCAGGACTAGCGCGAGCAGCACTTGTGCAGCGACGACCACGGCCAGCGAGCGGGTCCATGTGAGCAGCAGCGCCGTGGCCAACGACAGGATGATCAGCCCCGCCAATATGAGCCGACGCTCCAGCCGGAGCTTGCCGATCAGCAGCCCGCCGACGCCAAGGGTCGAGACCAGCACCGCCCAGTACGGCCCGTAAAGCACCGCTGGCGCGGCCAGCGCGACTAGCCACAGTGGGCCGAACTCGAAGAGGGCCTGTGACAGCAGTCCGGCCGTCGCCGTCAATAGCAATACGCGTAGCACGGTGCGAGAAGTGATCATCGTCTTCAACGTCAAAGCGACGTGGCTGCGCAAGGTTTCGCGCTCGGCGGGTTTGTGCAGCTGCGGCTCGTCGAACCGTATGAACGCGATGATCGCTAGCCCGACAAGCGGGACGGTGGCGAAATAGGTGAAGCGAGGTGAGGTGTACTGCGCAAGCACACCCCCGGCGAGCGCGCTGAGTACGAAGGCAGCGCTCTCGACCGCACGTATTCGGCCGATCCACTTCTCGTACAGCTCGTTCGAGCCCGTTTCCTCCACTACAGCGTCGTAGACGATGCTGTCCACGGTCCCTGAGCTGAATGCGAAGTAGACCCCGAGAATCATCGCCGCGATCACATATGCGATCACTGTCTGGCTGAGGCCGCCGAGTAGAGAGCTGACCATGAGCGCCACGCACGCCAAGACCAATAACCGACTGCGGCTCCAGCGATCAGCCAGAATCCCCGATGGCACCTCCAGCAACGGCACCACGGCTGCATAGGCTGCGGCCATTGCACCCACTGATGCGGCATCGAAGCCGATCTGTGTCATGAACAGCTTCTCGATCGGAACCCACAAGATCAGCCCTTGCAAGGCCATGCCGACCTGCAGTGGCAGCAGCCGTCGGGCCAGCGTGCGCGGCGCCGCTGCACGTTTCGTGATCATGATCTGCGTATGTCGTGTTCCGGCGCGGGTCCAATGCTCTCGCGAAGCAGCTCACGCGCCCGGTTGAGCACATCGCGCTGCTGCTCCGGGGCGAGCCCAGTGACAGCCGACACCTCGGCAGGTGAGCGGCCCTCTATGTCGCGCATGGTCACGACCCGGCGCCATGGATCGGGCATCGTGGCCAGTGCATCTTTCAGCGCCACCGGCGCTACAGCCTGGCCAGCCGGCCAGCGCCGCGGGAGCTCTTTCCAATGATCGGGGTATGGGTCACCCTCGCCCTGGAAGCGATCGGTATCGACGGTGGGTGCCGGGGGAAACCGCCGGCTCCACCACGCGAAGCGCGCTCCAAGCGCCCGACCCCGGGCGGTGAGGTTGGCGATCATCGGCGCAATCGAGATCTTCATGGCGACGGGACCTCATTGCGCCCGGATTGATCAACATCCTCCTCGCCAAACGGTACGGTCCAGGCCTCGCCGGCGGTTATGGGACCGTCCCCTGCGATGTCTTCGGCAAAGGTCAGCTTCCTCATGCGCGTGCTTCCGTTCTGGGCTGCCAGCTTCACCCTAGAAGGACCGCCGGCCGCCCGAAAACTCATCGCAACCAATGAGCTGAGTTGGCATTCGGCGGGGCGCGCGCTACTTCGCCGCCGAGGACGGATCAGCCGCCGACGGACGCACCTGGGGGGATCTGTAGCAGAAGCAACTGTCCACCTTCAACAAGCTCGGGGTCGCTACTCGGCTTATGGTTCTGGACATCGATGAGGTACTTCCCACGCCCGAGGAAGGGAGCTGGGATGACGCCTGAAGACTCCTCGTCCTGCGTGATGAACTCGGGTGATCCAACTTCGAAGCGAGCTCGGTCGTGCTCGGCGATACGAGCCAGGTTTCCGGTACCAGGGTCGTACTGATACACGCCGGCAACGTAGGCGTTGTTTCCCGTGTCCTCCAAAGAGATCACCTGCCCGTGTTCGTTGACCGTCATGTTGTCGAGCATGCGCGGTCCGGCCTGCTCGGCGTTCGGCTTGGCCGGATCGAACGGTGAGCTACCGGTTTCGATCGTCGCGACGCCGCCATCGAGCACGTTTGACGGGTCGCTGAACCGCAGCTTCCAGATTCGGGAGATGCCGGTGAACGCCGCCGTGGTGTTGAAGTAGAAGTTCCGGGGATCCGACGGGTCCCACGAGCCATCCTCTGGTCGATTCAATCCGGAAACGCCGCTTGATTTGCTTAGGGCGTCCAGCTGCGCACCCGTGAGTTGCGACACATCGCCGAGCGGAACGAGGCTAAAGTTCGCGGAGCCGCCAGCCAGCGTTGTCGTGTCGGCTTCTGTCGAAACGCCGTCGACCTTGATCCCGTAGAGGTTTCCGCCGGTGAGGCCAGCCTTCTCCACATCTGTTCCCGCGTCCTTCTTGGAACCCACATAGAAGTACACTTGGCCGCCGCTCGCGTCATGTAGACCAGCGACCACAGTTCGGGTACCCGCGCCCGGTTGGGCTACTGAGTTCTCCCAGCTAAATCGGCCGAGCCAGGGCAGATCATAGGTGTTGCCGGCATCGGGCCCGGTAACGACGGTGCCGAAACCGCGGCCTTCCAGGCCCGTCTCTTCGCCATTCATGAAGACCCGCTGCCGCGTACCCAGCCCGCTCGCGGCGTCGTAGAACGCGCCCACGGGCAGGTCGGCCGAGCACAGTCGGCTGAGGCTCAGCAGCGCCGATCCACTGGGAATCTGCTCCCACTGGGAGTTGGTCGTGTCCCATCGGTAGACGCGCTTGACGAGGTCCTCACCATGTCGTACCTGCAGTGTTTCTTTGTCTACGGTCCATTTCGACACGAAGGCGCCACGGCCACCGTGGGCGCGGACGACTCCGGCTGTGTTGGGTATCTCGTGAGTCATCAGGACCGTGAACGTGCCGTCACCGTTGTCAAATGCGCCCAGGCCGTCCGGGATCCCTGCCATTCGGTAGCCGTCAACAGCATCTCCTGTGGTGAGGACGCTCTTCGTCACGACCCCAGATTTGAGGCGGACGAGGTATGGGGTTTGCGAGCTAGACGGGCCCTGGATCACGCTCGGCGCACCAGATGCTGGCGCCACGCCCACGGTCGTGAAAGCCAACGAGCCCACGCCGGCAATGACAAACAATGCGGTCTTCCTCATGCGAACTCCCCCGCATCCTGGGGCGGTGACCGCACGCCACCAGGAGCCCCCAAGAATCACAAGAACGCTAGGCGGCGGAAATGGCTGATTGGCGACAACTGATTGACGTGCCGTTAAAAAGGTGCCGAACGCTCACCTTCGAGATGATCATGATCGCTGAGCCGAGGGCCGCCGGTGGGCGTGACGCGATGGGTTTGTCACTCGTTCATCAGCTCCCGGACACGCGGGATGACATGGCCGCCATACAGCTCGATGTTGGTCATCAGGGTTTCGTGGGTCAGGCCGCCCGCGCCGTACTTCAGGTCGAAGCGCGTGGCACTCAGCGTGCGAAGGTTGGCCGCAATCTTCTGTGCAACGGTCTCAGGGGATCCGACGTAGAGGGCGCCCTGTGGACCGGTCTCAAAAGCGAAGGACTCCTCGGTTGGGATGGCGAAGCCACGCTCAACGGCGACCAGCCTGATGAGCTCGCGCCAGTGTGGCCAGAACTCTTCGCGGGCCCGCTCGTCGGTCGGTGCGACGTGCCCGGGTCCGTGTACGCCCACGGGAAGGAGCGGTCGGCCAAATTTCGCGAGTGCCTGTTGGAAGAGCGCTGCGAACGGCGCGAAGCGCGCCGGGCGGCCACCGATGATCGCCAGCATCAGGGAGAAGCCGAGGCGGGCGGCGCGGATGACCGATTGAGGGCTGCCACCTACCCCGATCCACGTGGGCAGGCGGTGTCCGTCCTCGAGGTTAGGAACAATGTCCTGATCCAGAAGCGGCGGCCTGGTTGTGCCACGCCACGTGACAGGTCCACCGTCCAGCAGTTGAGCGAACAGCGCGGTCTTCTCCTCGAACAGCTGCTCGTAGTCGGCGAGGTCGTAACCGAACAGCGGAAACGACTCGATGCTGGAGCCGCGGCCGAGGATGACCTCGGCTCGACCGTTCGAGAGGGCGTTCAATGTCGAGTAGCGCTGGAATACCCGGACCGGGTCATCTGAGCTGAGGACGGTGACGGCGGAGCCCAGGTGAATGTGCTGGGTGCGCGCGGCGATGGCGGCGAGCACGACATCACCGGCGGGCATGGGGAACAGGTCGGTGTGATGTTCGCCGATGCCGAAGAAGTCGACACCGACCTGTTCGGCCAGGACGCCTTCCTCCACCACGTTGCGGATTGTCTGAGCGTGCGACAGAGGCTCGCCGTTGGTACTGCTGGTGCGATCCCCAAAGGTATCGAGGCCGAGCACCAGCGGGAACGCGGCCTCCTCGCCAGTGGCGGCCGTCGGGTTCGTGAGCTGCTCGGCCATCTCAGGCGCTCCATCCGTAGTGCTGTTCGGCGAGGCTGAGCGCCCCCTGCTCGATGGAGTAGTCGTCGACCGCGCGCTCGAAGTCCCCGCGGCGCAGCACCGCGCCGAACACCGGACCTCCGGGTTGTAGTACCCGACCTGCGCCGAGCGGTCCTACCGGTACGGCGTCGAAGCCGATGCGATCGATGAATGCGCTGATCGTGGCTACGGCGTCTGGATTATCGCCGGCAACACCAAGCGCCCGCCGATCCGCAGAACCGTGGGGCCGGGCGTAGCTCTCCAGCTCGTGGTAGCCGACGTGGTTGAGCGTCTTGACGACCGTGGCGTTGTTCAGCCGTTCTACGACGACCTCGCTGGTACCGATTTCCTCGTCGTCGAGGGGCAGCGGCAGTCTGCCGTCGGTTGGTGGCCAGTAGTTCATCGCATCGATGACGAGCTTCCCGGACAGGGCATCTGGGTCCATCCGTAGGAAGCGATGCAGCGGCATCGCCAGTACGACGATGTCGGCCTCGGCGATCGCGTCGGCTGCCCATCGCGCTTCGGCCCCAGGAATCAACAGCTGAGTGACCAATGCGAGGTCGGCCGGGTTACCCGACGTGGAGATCGCGACTGGATGGCCCGCCTCGAGTGCGAGCCGCGCTATGACCGGCCCGACATGACCGGCTCCTAATACTGCGATCGTTGGTGTAGTGGCGTTCGTCATGCTCTCAGCCGACTCCGATCATCCTAGGCACTACTGCTTTGCTAGCAACATCGGCGAAGCTAGTATTGTTCCATGGTCGCCCAGGACACTGCTCGCACTGCCACAGTTGCTGCGGAGTGCGTGGCCGCCGACGCGTCGCTGGTACGGGCCTTCGACCTTCTAGGCAAGCGTTGGACCGGAGTGTTACTCGGGACGCTGCGTAGCGGCCCGGTCGGGTTCCGGGCGCTGGCTCGCGCAGTTCCTGGCATCAGCGATTCGGTGCTATCCGACCGCCTAGGCGAATTGACGGAGGCTGGGCTCGTCACCCGAAGGGTCGCGGAGGGACCACCGGTCTCGGTGAAGTACACCCTGACAGAAGCCGGTCGCGCCCTGCTTCCGGCCTTGGAGCAGATCAGACGCTGGGCCGAGCGTCACCTCAGCACTCGCGGTGTCGAAAACTCGGCCATGCCTGCAGCCGAGCTGCGTCAGGCGCATCCCCGATGAGCTGGGAATCGTGTGGCTCAAATTGATCACAACAGAGGGCACCGACGTTTCCGTCGCAGGACGGGACCCGGGTTCTCGGCACCCCGACCCGGGCTTTCCACTGGCGCAAGGGGCGACCGAACCGAGGAGACTCGGGATGCGAGCAGAGATATCCAATCCGCGAGCACGCCATGTCCACGATCCGCTTTCACGCGAACACCACCGCGACGCCCGAGCAGTTCGTCGCCGGCCTCACCGACTTCGGGCCGGGTCGCTCGAAGGTGTTCAGCAACAGCTCTGACGACCAGCTCAAGGTGCATAGCCAGGGTCCCGATCACGCTGACGTTACCGAGGGCGGAGGCGGAACCTGGGAACGCCTGAACTACGACTGGTCGAATTCCAACCGCATCGTCCTCACAACCACCGACTCAAACGTTTTTGGAGGCCGATCGGGCTTGTCGGTGTGCCGGTAGGCGGCTCCAACCGAAGCCATCAACGGCCGCCTGGAGCTCCTGCGCGGCTCCGCCCTCGGCTTCCGCAACCTCACCAACTACGTCGTGCTCAGATCGGTCAACGGCGCACCCGATAGAGCAGGTGAAGCACCCGGTTGCCCTGAATCACCACGTCAGGATCCTCCAACAGGTGCTGCGTGTGGAACGACCCGAAGTAGCGCTTGCCGGACCCGAACACGACGGGTACGACGTCCATGCGCACCTCGTCGATCAGACCCGCGGCAAGCACCTGGCCGCCGACGTCACCAGCGGCGACCTCGACCACGCGGTCACCCGCAAGCTCCTGCGCCTTGGCCATGGCTGCCTCGACGCCGTCGACGAAGTGAAACGGCGCCTCGGGATACCAGCCCTCGGGCCTGCCCCGGTGGGTCACGACGACGACGTAGTCGACCCCAGCCGGAGGTGTCCCGTCCCAGCCGTCCGTCATGTCGAAGACGTGGCGGCCGGCGATTGTCGCCCCGATCTGGTCCCAGTACGGCCGGACGTAGTCGTAGGACGCCTGCGACACCTTCAACGCGCCGCTCTCGTCCAACGGCACGTCACCGCTGAGCAACCATTCGAACAGCGGTCCGGGCTGGTCGTTCTCGTCCGCGATGAAGCCGTCCACCGACACCGAGGCGTACATGACCACCTTGCCCACGGGGGCGCTCCTTTGCTTTGGGGTGTCCCAAAATTAGCGCTTTCGTGAGCTGTCGCTCTTGTAAGAAATCGATCGGCCGGCAGTGGCCAGCCGTCCATCACGTGGCCGGGATGTTCGCGCAGGAACCGCTGCCGGAGTTCTTGTCCGCGGCTTGAAGCAGGTTTCACGCTCGATTGCTAAACGCAATGCACGAGTTTGAGCTCGCCTCACTCGATTGCCTCACGTCGGCTGAGGCGTACCTCCTCGATGTCGAGTGTGTTCTGTATCTGACGCAACACGATGTCGTCGATGCGGCGCTCGTCCCGGAGTCGGACCACGGTGGCGCGTTTGCGGGTCAGCAGCGCAAGGCGTAGCGCGGTGTATTGCTGGTCGAATCGCTGCGCCCGCTCGTCGTTGTCGTCTTCACCGTTCGTGTGCAGAACATGAAGGTGTTCCTGGTACTCGAGGCGAAGCCGGTCGGCGACCTGAGGGTCGGTACCCAGATGGACGGCGACCTCGGGCAGCGCTGCGAGTGCCTCTTCTGTTGCGCGTGTCTCGGCGAGGCGGCGTTCCTCTTCGACTGCTGTGTCGCGCGGCAGCCGGGCCCAGCGCACCACTCTTGGCAGCAGCAGCCCTTGCAGCACCAGGGTGACCACAATGACTCCGGTGGTGACAAAGATGATCATGTCGCGGTCAGGGAACGGCTCACCCGATGCCACTACCTGCGGCACCGCAAGCGCCGCTGCGAGAGAGACCGCGCCGCGAAATCCGGCAACTCCGCTCATCACCCGGGAGCGAGCACTGGCACGACGCAGCCGCTGTTGGGAACGCCGATCTAGCAGGCGGATCAGATATGTGCTGGCGAAGATCCACGCGAAACGCACACCGATGATCACCGCGGTGGCAGCAGCGACAGCAACCGCTCCACGGGCTAGCGCGACGCTAGTGAGGCCTCGGACTGCGGACTGCAGCTCCAAGCCCACAAGCACGAAGAGCGCGGCGTTGAGCAGGAAGGTTGACAGGGACCAAAGGCCACCGCTGTTTGCCTCGCGTCGGCGTGGATGACGCGCGGGCCTGCCTGGCTTATCACCAGCCCGCAGACGACGACGGCCAGCACCCCGGAGCCGTGGATCAACTCTGCGAGCAGGAACGCTGTGAATGGAGTCAGGATCGTCACGACGTTTCCGAGTAGCGGGTCGTCGAGTCGCCGGCGTACCTGCACCACTAGCCATCCGGTGGCTAGTCCGGCCGCGGGCCCGCCCGCGTAGGCGAGCAGGAACAGCCAGGTGATGTGCCACCCGTTCAGTTGTTGCTCTCCTACGGTGACGCCGACAGCGACGCCGTAGATGACTAAAGCGGTGCCATCGTTGATCAGACTTTCGGCGCGCAGCACCGTAAGCTCGCGCCGCGGCAGCATCCGAGCGAGAGCAGCTACCGCGGTTGCGTCAGTCGGCGCGATCGCCGCTCCCAACACCCACGCCGGCCCCCACGCATCCCCAATGCATGCGCGATCGCCGCCACCGCCGCAGCCGTCGCGATCACCAGCCCGGTGCTCACCAAGATGATGACGCGAAGGTTTCTGCGGATCTCCCGCAGGGATGTGGTCAGGCTCTCCCAATAGAGCAGTGCCGGCAGGAAGAGGAACAGCATCGCCTCCGGCGGCAGATGCGCTCGGCGCAACGCGGGAATGAATCCCAGCAGTACACCGCAGGCGAATAGCAGCACCGGCGGGGCGATCCGGTAGCGGCGAGCGATCAAGCTGCACACCAGGACCGCCACGCCAAGGACCACGACGAGTTCGAGACCTCGCATGACCTACCCTCCAGGGCGCAGGTTCGACGATGAACTAAGCGTTGTCAAGGGTTATCAAGCTGATCCGGCCACCATGGAGAGTCAAGATCGCGCACCGTCCGTGCTGCTGCTGCCGGACAGCAATTACCCGAACGTGAACGCGTAGGCCGCAGCGCCAGGATCGAGGAAGGTGATCTCGACCGTGTGCTCGGTGACAGTGGCAGGCTGGCGGATGAGCTGGTACAGCCGCGGTTCGACCACCGTGCCGTCACCGTCGCCGTCGATGTCAGTGCCGTGCGCCGGACCTGGCGACTGCCCGTCCAGGAGTACGCGGAATCGTACGGAGGTTCCTGGAGCCGCAGGCCCCATGACGGCATTGAGGTCGCGGGCGTGAAAGCGGTAGCTGATCTGCCCGTCGGGCGCAGACGATTTGGCGGCCTGTTCCTCGATCGTCCAGCTACCCGATAGCGCCCAGTGGTTGAGCCTCAACCGCGACGGGGTGGTGTACTGCTGAGGCTGGCCCGCCACAATGCCTTCGGGTGATGCGAAGTTCTCGGTGCGCCCGTAGCCCGTGTAGCTTTCCGGTGATCTCAGGGCGGCCCAGTTGGCTGGGACTTCCAAGCCACGGGGGTCGACCGAAACCGGGTCGTTGTAACTGCCGAGTCCGGCCTCGGCCAACAGCTGCTGGATGATCATTTCCGACTGCCGGTATTCGCCTTCCCCGAAGTGGTGATGCCGGATACGCCCCTCCACGTCGGCGAAGTACAGAGCTGGCCAGTAGTGGTTGTCGAAGGCTTGCCAGACGGCGTAGTCGTTATCGATCGCGACCGAGTAATCGACCCGCATGTCCTGCACTGCCCAGCGGACGTTGTCAAGATCGTGCTCGAACGGGAATTCAGGCGTGTGCACACCGATGACCACCAGCCCGCCGTCAGAGTACTTGCCGGCCCATGCGCGTACATAGGGAAGCTGACGCAGCCAGTTGATGCAGGTGTAGGTCCAGAAGTTGATCAGGACCACCTGACCGCGTAGGTCGCGCTCTGTCAGCGGCGGCGAATTGAGCCATGCCGTCGCGCCGGCAAAAGGCGGCAGCTGGCCCTCTACCGGCAACCGAGATGAGGCCGTATGCAGCCCGGGGAACATGCGCCACTGTGGTGTCATCACATCGCCTTTCTGTCATTGAAGTGCCGACGCGCCGAGCATTGTGGTCCAGCAGTACCGATGACGCCACTCCACGACTTCACGGACGCCTCATGCTCCGACGAGCTGCTGGCCGCCGTCGATGTCCAAGGTCGCGCCGGTTAGTGCGGTGTTCGTCATGATGTGGACCGCCAGGGCGGCAATGTCGGCGGGGCCGACGACACGGCCGATGGGCAATGTGGCGCGGAGCTGCTCGCGGCGCGCGTCCAGCTGGTCGCCGAGGAGAGCCGCCGACAAGGGGGTGTCGACGAATCCGGCCGCAATCAGATTCACGCGGACCGGCGCGAGTTCAAGCGCGAGGTTCTTCGCCAACGCTGGAAGTGCAGCCGTGAGCGCCGATATGAATGCGAAGCCGGGCGCCGGGCGCCGGCCGCCCGTACCACCCATGAAGAGCAGCGTCCCTCCAGGGCGAACCTTTCCCGCGGCATTCCGAGCGACATGCAGCGGTAGAAAGAGATGGGCCTCGACGTCGCGGTGCGCCTCCTCGAAGTCGAGTTCAGTCAATGGCGCGTAATAGGGCCCGGGTCCCGTGACGAGCACGTGGTCGATCGGCTGGGGCAGCTCGTCGAAGAACCTCTCAAGCCGGTCAAAGTCGGTGGCATCAAAGGCAGCGATGCTGGCGCGCAGCTCGAGACCGGCCTGATGGAGGCGGTCCGGGTTGCGCGCGGTGATGATCACATCGGCTCCCTTGGCGCGAGCGAGCCGGGCCGTTTCCAGCCCGATGCCGGCGCTGCCGCCGATGACGACCACTGTCTGCCCGAGCAGCTCCTGCTCGCGCTGCACGGGCGAGAGGGTGGGCGATGTCACGATGGTCCTCCCAGTGTCGAATCGTTACCGGGGACTGTGCCTCGTCGACCAACTCATCCTGTGCTCATCTCCGCCGGCTGCCGCGCATCCGCGATCTGCGCACGCAGGGCTTTGAGCGCCTCGACGTAAATCTCGGAGAAGGTCGGGAACGGCTGGATCGTGTCCCTCAGGACGTCGATCGGTATGCGCGCCCGGATTGCCAGTGTCGCCTGCTGGAGCCATTCGCCGGCCTCTGGGCCGAGCGCGTACGCCCCGATCAGGCAATTCTCATCGGCGAGCAGAGTCAGGAATCCTTTGCTCTCGGCGTACGCCCGAGTGTAGGTCTCGGTCTTGGCCAGCTCGGAAAGGCGGGCCGTCCCGCTGAAGCGGCCGTCGGTCGCGCCCGCGGCGGCTGCCTGCGGATCGGTGAAGACGACGCGCGGGACTGCGTCATAGTTCGCTTCTCGGGGTTCGCCGAGGATGTTCGACGCGACCACCTCGCCCTGGTACTTGCCGACGTGGGTCAGCTGCCAGATGCCCGTGATGTCGCCGACCGCCCACAAGCGCTCGCCTGCTTGAAGCCGCGAGTTGACCGGAACGCCGTGTCCGTCGGCCTCCACGCCGACCGTCTCCAGGCCGAGGTTCTCCACGCGCGGCCGTCGGCCGGTCGCCACCAGCAGCCGATCGCCGCGCAGCTTGGCGCCGTCGTCGAGCTCGAGCACATACTCCTCGCCCTCGCGCCGGGCGGCAGACGCCGTGGCACCGAGGAAGAGCTCGATGCCCTCCTCGCGCAACACCTCGGCGAGTGCCTCGCCGAGCGGCGCGGCCTCGTGAACGAGCAGGTTCGGAGCGCCCTCGACGAGCACGACCTCCCCGCCGAGGCGATGCACCGCCTGGGCCATCTCGACACCGACGGGCCCTCCGCCGAGCACGAGCAGTCGGCGCGGCACGGTCTTCATCCCAGTCACTTCACGGTTCGTCCAGATTCCTTCAAGCTCGCGTAGCCCCGGGATGGGCGGGATGACCGGATCCGCACCGTTGGCGAGGACGATGTGGTCGGCGGTGTGGCGTACACCGCCTACCTCGATGACGCCCGGGCCGGCCAGGCGGCCGGTGCCGCGAAAAAGGTCGATGCTGTTGCTGGCCAACCAGCGCTCCTGACCGGCGTCGGAATAGTTCGAGACCATGAAATCGCGCCAGCCGAGTGCCGCGTCGACGTCGACCCGCGCGGGGGCGGCCGCAGCGTCATTTGCGGCATGGGCGGCCTCACCGGGCCGCAGCAGCGTCTTCGACGGAATGCACGCCCAGTAGGAGCACTCGCCGCCGACGAGTTCGCGCTCGACGAGTGCGACACGTACGCCGCCGGCGGCGAGTGCTCCGGCACAATGCTCGCCTGGCGAGCCGGCGCCAACGACGATGACGTCGTAATCAGTCACGTCGGAAGCTCCGTCCCGGCCCGCTCTGCCACCATGTACGCGGCGTACCAGTCCGGCCAGTTCTCATCTGCTTCGCCGAGACGCGTTTCGTGCTCGCCGTGGGCTGCCGCCGCCCGCCGCAGCGCACTCGCAAGATCCGGCGTGGATGCGAATGCCGTCTCAGTGGCATCGATCCTGCCTGGCAGCCGGGTCGTGATCTCCTGCAGCAGCCAGCTATTGCCGTCCGGGTCGCTGAACGTGGCGAAGGAACTGTAACTGGCGTGCTCGGGCGCGGAGCCGCTGACGCGATCGCTGCCATCGGACTTGAACTGAGCGCCCGGCACCCCGGGATAGAACACCTCGCTGACCTCGACCCCGCGGGCGGCCAGCTGCTCGCGCGCCGCGTCGATGTCGGAGACGATCAGATAGTTGCCCTGGGCCGAGCCGGGGGCCGCCGAGGTGATGTTCGTGCCGAATTGGACCGAGGATCCTGAGCCAGGCGGAGTGAACTGGACGACTCGGAAGCCGTTATCGAAGGGGAAGTCGGCGTCGAGTCTCCATCCGAGCTTCTCGTAAAACTCCTTCGCTCGGTCGACATCCGAGACAGGGATGACCACCACCTCCAGCTTCAAGTCGACGTTCTTGACGCTCGCGGCTCTGCTCCCGTCGCTGCTGCGGGCATCGGTCATGCTCATGGCGCTCTCCTTTGGTCGTGTCCGCGACCCACGCTCGCGCATGCACGACTGCGTCGCGCCCGTAGAACTCCCTGGTAGGAACCCCGGTCGGAGTCGTCGGTCGTCGACCCCGAGACTCCTGGCGACCGGGTGGGGGAGTGCCGCCCCGCGCGATGCGGAGCCGGTCGATGGGGTGTCTGGTAGCTACCGTGCGTGACCTAATGCCGAGCCCACGTGACCACACCCCGAGGGGCATTGGTCGGTCCACCGGCAAGCCGTACGATGATCTTGGTACCAGCCGTGGGGTCCTGGGGGTCGTTGACTGAGAGGGCTGGCGCCTGGAGGCGGTCGATGGACCAGGGTCGAGTTCAGGGTTCGAAGCTTCTCGGACGTAAGAGTGAGTGTGAGGCGCTCGACCGGCTCTTGACCAAATCGCAATCCGGTCGCAGTGGCGTAACCGTCCTGCGGGGCGAAGCGGGCGTCGGCAAGAGCGCGCTACTGGCTTATGTATCCGAGCGGGTCGCCGACTGGCATGTCGCCCGAGCGGTTGGGGTCGAGTCGGAGATGGAGCTGGCCTACAGCGGCCTCCATCAATTGAGCGCACCGATGCTGGATCGCATCGATCGGCTACCGCTACCGCAGCGCGACGCGCTCGCCACGGTATTCGGACTAAGCACCGGGCCTGCGCCGGATCGGTTTCTGGTCGGGCTCGCCACGCTGACGCTGTTCGCTGACGTCGCCGAGCAGCAACCGCTGGTCTGTATCGTCGACGACGCTCAGTGGTTGGACCGCGCCTCGGCACAGATCCTCGGTTTCGTCGCTCGGCGCCTCCTTGCCGAGCGCGTGGCGATTGTCTGCGCGGCACGCACCGGCATTGGCGACGACGTTCTCGCCGGGCTTCCTGAGTTGGCCATCAATGGACTTGGCGTCAGCGATGCCCGGGCGCTGCTGCTGGACAACATGGCCGGGCCGCTCGATGCGGCCGTCTGCGAGCAGATCGTCACTGAGAGCCATGGCAACCCGCTCGCGCTGCTTGAGTTTCCGCGCAGCTGGAACATGACACAGCTCGCCGGCGGATATGGGCTGCCAGACACCCATCGGGTGGTGAGCAAGATTGAACGAAGCTACGTCCAGCGTCTTCGGCTGCTCCCCTCCGAGACGCAGCTGCTTGTCCTCGTCGCCGCTGCAGAGCCGCTCGGCGACCCGTTGCTGCTCCACCGCGCCACTGAGATGCTCGGTATCGGGATGGGCGCAGCCGACCCGGCAGACGACGCAGGTTTACTCCGGATAGCCGGGCGTATCGAGTTCGCACATCCGCTCGTCCGATCCGCCGTCTACCGCTCGGCTGCCGCCGAGGACCGACACCGTGCTCATCGCGCGCTCGCCGATGCCACCGACGCCGAGACGGACCCCGACCGGCGCGCCTGGCATCTCGCCCGAGCTACGCCGAGTCCGGACGAGTACGTGGCCGCCGAACTAGAGCAATCCGCCGGCCGGGCGCAGGCTCGCGGCGGAGTCGCTGCCGCGGCCGCCTTCCTTGAGCGCGCGGTCGCGCTGACTGTCGACCCGGCACGACGTGCGGAGCGCGCGCTTGCTGCGGCGCAGGCGAGCCTCCAGGCGGGTGCGTTCGAGGCGGCACTCGAGCTGCTAACCACGGCGGAGGACGGCCCGCTCGATGAGTCCCAGCGAGCGCGGGTTGACCTGGTGCGCGGCCACCTCGCCTGGGCGTCGGGCCTCGGCAGGGAGGCTCCGCCGCTTTTGCTCAGCGCGGGACGGAGACTCGAAACCTTTGACGCAGAACTGGCACGCGAGACGTACATGACGGCATGGTTCGCCGCCAGCCAAGCCGGGCCCTCCGCGGAGGAGGACATGCAGAAGATCCGTCATGCCCTCCGGGCCCTTCCGCGGCCTGTCGGGCCGCCGCGTCCACACCACCTGCTGCTGGATGGCCTCGCTGTGCTGAGCACGGAGGGACTCGCCGCCGCGGCACCAATACTGCAGCGAGCAGCGAAGTCTCTGCCCGATATGGCGGATGAAGATGTCCTTCGGTGGGGTATTGCTGCCACCGCCGCCACGGCCGCCATGTGGGATCTCGAAGGCCTACTGGCCATCTCGTCGAGGCTTGTGAAACTCGTCCGCCAGACCGGTGCGCTCGCGGAGCTGCCGCTCAATCTCTACTCGCTGGGAATCGCAACCACGTGGATGGGCGACTTCGCTCGCGCCGCTGCGCTCGCCTCGGAAACCGAAAGTGTCGCGGCGGCCACCAGGAGCCACTTCCCACCGTTCACGACGCTGCGGCTCCGCTCGCTGCAGGGTCGAGAAGCAGAGAGTTCTGCCTTGATCGCTGAAGTTATCCGGCAAACCACGGCTTCTGGGGAATGGACGTCAGCGATCCCCGCATACTGGGCAGCGTCGGTGCTGTACAACGGCCTCGCCCGCTACGAGGAGGCGACCTCGGCGGCCGAGCAAGCTACCTCGAACCCCCTCGACCCGTGGATTACCGTGTGGGTGCTGCCCGAGCTCATCGAGGCGGCCGTACGCGAAGGAAACGCGGCACTCGCGCGCGACGCGCTCGAGCAGCTAGCGAAGACGACACAAGCCGCCGGTAACGACTTCTCCCTTGGCATCGAGGCCCGTTGCCGGGCGCTGCTCAATGACGGCGCGGAGAGTGACGACTCGTATCGGGAAGCCATCCACCGGTTGCGCCGCACCCGGCTGCGCCCGGAGCTTGCCCGCGCGCATCTCCTTTACGGAGAGTGGCTGCGTCGCAAGGGTCGACGCGTCGACGCACGGGAGCAGCTGCACACCGCTCATGACATGCTCGTCACGATAGGAATGGATGCGTTCGCCGAACGCGCCCGCCACGAATTGATCGCCGCCGGAGAGAACATGCGAAGGCGTCGCGACAAAACACGTGATCAGCTCACTCCGCAGGAGGAACAGATCGCCGCGCTGGCGCGAGACGGCCTGTCGAATCCGGAGATCGGCGCGCAACTCTTCCTCAGCGCGCGTACGGTCGAATGGCATCTGGGCAAGGTGTTCACCAAGCTCGACATCAACTCTCGCAGGCAGCTTCGGACAGCTCTCCCCGATCACAGCCGGCTCCTTACGAGCGCATAGCAGAGGCGGAGATCGACATTGGCTGCTGAGGCGGATCGGCGCGGCGCGAAACTCATCGGACGTGGAAGTGAGTGCGCAGTACTCGATCAGCTTCTGACCGAGGCATTAGCCGGTCGGAGTGGCGTAACCGTTTTGCGGGGTGAAGCGGGCGTCGGCAAGAGCGCGCTACTTGCCTATCTAGCGGAGCAGGTCGACGGCTGGCGTGTGGCGAAAGCGGTTGGCGTTGAATCGGAGATGGAACTTGCGTACAGCAGCCTCCATCAACTCTGCGCCCCGATGCTCGATCACCTCGACCGGCTGCCCGTCCCACAGCGGGAAGCGCTCACGACGGTGTTCGGTCTTGGCGTCGGCGTTGTGCCCGACAGGTTCCTGGTCGGCCTAGCAACGCTGAGCCTGCTGGCCGAGGTTGCCGAGCAGCAGCCGCTGGTCTGCATTGTCGACGACGCGCAGTGGCTCGACCAGGCCTCGGCGCAGATCCTTTCATTCGTGGGCCGCCGGCTGCTCGCCGAGCGGGTGGCGCTGGTCGGGGCAGCTCGCACCGGCCTTGGCGACGAGGTTCTCGCCGGGCTCGCCGAGCTGTCCATCCACGGACTCGGCGATAGTGATGCGCGAGCGCTGCTGTTGGACAACCTGTACGGACCACTCGATGCCGCCGTCTGCGATCAGATCATCAGCGAGAGCCACGGCATCCCGCTCGCGCTCCTGGAGTTCCCGCGCACGTGGAACACCGCAGAATTCGCCGGCGGGTTCGGGGTTCCCGCAAGTCATCCTCACCCTGTGGTCAGCAAGATCGAACAGAGCTACGTCCGTCGCCTCCGCTTGCTGCCCGCCGAGACGCAGCTACTGGTGCTCACCGCGGCGGCCGAGCCGCTCGGTGACCCATTGCTACTGCACCGTGCTGCCCAGATTCTCAGCCTCGACATCGCTGCCGCTGATCCGGCAGTGGGGGACGGGCTGCTGAAGATCGGCCGGCGTGCGGAGTTCGCACACCCACTTGTGCGATCCGCCAGCTACCGCTCGGCTGCCGCCGAAGACCGGCGTCGCGTGCATCGCGCGCTCGCCGATGCCACCGATGCCCAAACGGACCCTGACCGTCGCGCCTGGCATCTCGCCCGGGCTGTGCCGGGTCCGGACGAGGAAGCCGCCGCCGAACTCGAACACTCTGCCGGCCGCGCCCAAGATCGCGGAGGACTGGCAGCCGCCGCTGCCTTTCTGACGCGGGCAACCGAGCTGACACCCGATCCAACGCGGCGCGCCAAACGAGCACTCGATGCAGCCTTCGCCAACGTTTTAGCGGGGACCTTCGAGACCGCCCGGACTCTTATCGCCACCGCCCAGGCCGGTCCGGTCGACGAGTCGCAACGTGCTCGCATCGATCTGCTACGCGCTCAGCTTGCCTTCGCGTCGAGCCGCGGCACCGAAGCAACACCACTGTTGCTAGCAGCCGCCCGACGTCTCGAGGCACTTGACATCAATGTCGCGCGCGAGACCTACCTGGATGCATTCTCAGCAGCCTTGTTCGGCGCCCGACTCAATGACAGCGTCGACGTGCTCGACATCGCACAGGCCGCCCGCGCCGCGCCCCGTCCGACACACGACGAGCCCACGGCTGCCGATCTGCTGCTAGACGGCTTGGTGGCGCTCACTGACAACTACCAGGCTGGCGTACCACTCTGCCGGGATGCGTTGCACAAACTTTCTGGCGAGGAGATCAGCCCTCAAGAGCGGCTGCGCTGGTTGTGGCTGGGCTGCGTTGTAGCTCTGGAGTTGTGGGACGACGAGAGCGCCTATTCTCTGTCGCACCACAGCGCGGAGATGGCGAGAAAGACGGGCACGCTGAGCGAGCTGGCGCTTGCCCTGAGCGCGCGTACGCCGGTGCTCGTTCTCTGTGGTGAGCTCTCCGCCGCGGCCTTGACGGTCGTGGAAACCCAGTCGGTAGAGGAGGCGACCGGGATCAGCTCGGCGCCGTACGGTGCTTTGATCTTGGACGCTTGGCGCGGCCAGACGCGCGAGGCAGGAGAACTGATCGAGAGCACGACCCGCGATGCCGGCGCGCGCGGCGAGGGCATCGGACTCGCCATCGCCGAGTACACGCGCGCCGTCCTGTGCAACGGATTGAGCCAATACGACGAGGCACTTCTCGGAGCCCGCTCCGCCAGCGAATACCAAGAAGTCGTCGCCGTGAACTGGGGCTTGAGCGAGTTGATCGAGCCAGCTACTCGAG
>Ga0081455_10001839_pt1 | contig 25528 bp, 25 predicted proteins | sample TabmetS3T2R1_FD_70207 | JGI IMG/M metagenome (GOLD analysis project Ga0081455, IMG submission 70207) | Tabebuia heterophylla rhizosphere microbial communities from the University of Puerto Rico - S3T2R1 | ecosystem: Host-associated > Plants > Roots > Rhizosphere ...
GATCGACAACCTGCCTGCAGGCACGCGATTACAGATCGGCGGTGCGGTAACTGAAGTGACCGAGCGGCCGCACACCGGGTGCTCAAAGTTCGCGGGCCGATACGGAGCGGACGCGTTGGCATATGCAAATGGCCCCACCGGCCGGCCACTGCGCCGCCGCGGGATGCACGTTCGGGTGCTGGTGTCAGGCACGGTGCGTTCGGGCGACGCCATCCGCAAGCTTCCTTCATCGTCGCTGGATGATTCGTAGCTTCAGCGGGACAAAATGGAGCATGACAGAGATCACCGTGCGGGTGCTGGACGAGTCTGAGTGGTCGGTGTACCGCGACGTCCGCTTGGGTGCCTTGGCAGAGTCTCCCGATTCGTTCAGCGCGACCTTGGCCGAGGAAGCTGATCGTGACGAACAGTTCTGGCGTGACCGGATGACCCGGTCGCACCGGCTGCTTGCCGAACGAGACCTGGTAGCACAGGGAATCGTCAGTCTTGGACCTTACGAGCACGAGCCCTCAGCGGCGGAGGTCTACGGCTTGTACGTCGTTCCAGACGCACGGGGCACCGGCGTCTCCTGGCGCCTCGTCGAGGCCGCGGCGGCTCTGGCGACCCAGCAGGCTTACCTGCAGCTCTATTACTGGGTGGGTACCGACAACGGCCGAGCGGTCGGCTTCGCAAACAACTTCGGGTTCCGCATCACTGACTTCCGCCGCCCAACGCGCGGCTCCGACCCCGAACCGGGTGAGGAGATTGCCATGGTGCTGTCGCTGGAGCCCGACGCGACCTTGACGCCTAACCCGACCAGCGGGAAGCCAGCCACCCGCGAAGGCCCTTTCATCTGAGGCTGGGCGGGGCCAATTCGAGACTCCGAACAAAGCACATGCTCAGTTGATCGACGATGCCCATAGGCGTGCAAGACATTTATTCACTGGGTCGCCTAGTCGGGGAATACTGTGGCCCGCTCCGCGGAAAACCTCACGTCGCGCTGGCAGCCGCCGCTGCAGCACATCGCAGACTAAGTCGAAGATCCGGCTATGGCCGCCGGACACCACGAGCTTGGGCCACGGAGCGGTGGCGAGAGCCTCTAGTGGGATCACCGCCTCCCAGGGCCACCTGCCGTGCATCTGAACCCACGCGGCGCGTAACAATGACTCGGGCAGCGGTGTCGGCAAGCGTGACGGGTCAACGTCCACCAAAGCTGCGAACCGATGCAAGAACTCATCCGGCGGTGGATCCGTGATCAGCATGGCCCGGATGCCGTCAATGAAGCGACGAACCTCTGGGTCGTCCGCCACCAATCCAAATGCCGGTGGCTCGGAAACCATCAGAGACTTGACCGAGCCGGGCACCTGGGCTGCCGCGATCAAAGCTACGATGGCGCCATAAGAGTGCCCCACGAGATGGGTCGGCTCCTCGGCCAGCACCTCCGCGAGGTCACCCGCATCAACGTCGAAGTCCTCCCCATCGACTGTCGGGCTGGCGCCGAACCCACGCCGGTTTACCAGGACGAGCCGGTGGTTCGCGGCCAGCGGCTCCATCGCGGCAAACGCCGCCGGCGCGTCGAAGACGTCGCCGTGGATGAGCACAACCCGCGGGCCGTGCCGTCCCCATTCAATCCGCTCCATGACGCACATCCTTTCCAGCCAGGCCCGCCCACGGCGCCGCAGCGAGCGTGGCGGCGCGCAGGGAGGTCGTGTTCCCTTCCGCGAGCAGCCGGGCGATCGGAAGGTCCACTGCAGCGTCGTAGGGCGCCAGGCCGTCGAGAACTTCCGATCGTGTCGCCGCAGCAACGCCGACGCTGCCGAGCGGGGTATCCATCGCCTCGAAATGCTGGCGATGGGCCTCGTTGATGTTGCGGTAGTGGCCCTCCTCGGCGCGGAGCCGCTGCAGCGCGCCGGGGCCCAAGGCGACGCGGACATACGACGCGACGAGCGGGGCTGGACGGCTCACCTTGTCCGCTCCTTCTGTCACCCATCGATGTGCCATCGCCGCTCGGGCAGGCAGCATCCAGTTGAGCAGCACGCCGTCGGCGATTTCCCCGCCAAGGCGGCACAGCCGCGGTCGCATGGCCGCCACAACTATGCGCGTTCCCTCCGGCAGGAGTTCCCGTAACTCGGCGACGGCCCGCCGCATGATGTCGATTGGTGCGCTCAGTTGGCCAGACCCGATCCCCACCCAAAGCTTCGCCGGATCTAGGCCGAGACGGACGATCTTTGCTGCGATAGCAACCGGCTGATGCCGGTCGAGGGGGAGAACCCCGACGCCGAGCTCGAGGCGCGGTGCGGCGGCGGCGAATTGTGCCAGCCTTTCGAGGCCGGCAGCGGCTGGCTCGTCGTTCGTCCACAGCGAGTGGTACCCGAGTCGCTCACAGTTGATGGCGATGTCGCGCGCAAGTCTGTCGTCGAGGCCCACACTGATGCCCAGCCCTCGGCGGATCGGCGTTGATCCCTTCATTCCCGCGTCATCGCTATGCCGCCGATGGATTGATGTTCTGGTTGGCGCTAAAGAGGTTGTCTGGGTCGAAAGTTCTCTTGAGCGCGACCAGCCGCGGGTAGTTCTGTCCGTAGGCCGCCTTGACCCGCCCCACGCCCTCATCACCGAGGTTGTTCACGTATACCGACTCCTCAAGATATGGCTGCATCTCCCGGAACAACGCCCTGGTCCACTCGACGTTGCGGTCCGAATCAGTCGCGTCGGACCACTGCGACAGGATGAGGAAGTCGTACTGTTCGGCCCGATGGGCAAAGGCGGTGGCAGACGGGGCAATACGGCTCGCCACTCCATGCATATGTTGCAGGCCGACGCCGCTGGCGGGGGAGGGCATACGCGGCAGGAACTGCATCAGGGTCTCGATGGCGCCGTCGGAGAGATCGCGCAGCCAGCCGGACTTCCAGTAGTGCCGTCGCCCGGATGGGAATCGCTCGTCGTTAGCACTCTGCAGAGCCAGGTAGGGCATGCGTTGGATGCTGTCGTCCACTGGCGAGAAGTTCCGCAGCGGACGAAGCACCCGTTCGCCCTCGTCGGTCGGACCGGAGTAGCAGACCACAATAGACACCGCAGGTTCCCCGGTCGGAGTCAGAGCGAGCGACACCGCTGTGGAGAGTTCGTCCGGGGCGGCCTTGACGAAGTCGTCGTAGCAGCGAAGGACATGCGGCGCTCTGCCCAGGGGGTACGACAGGACGCCGGCCAGTACCAGGTCGACCGGATGAAGTTCGTATTCGAAGGAGGTCACGACACCGAAGTTGCTGCCAGCACCGCGGATGCCCCAGAACAAGTCCTCGTTCTCTTGCGTACTAGCCCTCAGCAGCTGCCCGTCGGCGGTGACGATGTCGGCGGAGATCAGGCTGTCGCAGGCGAGTCCATAGCTGCCGTTGAGCCAGCCCAGACCGCCGCCAAGGGTGAGTCCCGCGATTCCCGTCATCGACACCACCCCAAGGGTCGTTGCCAATCCGAACGCCTGGGTGGCGCTGTCGAACTCTCCCAGCGTCAGCCCGGGCGATGCCCGGACTGTCCTCCTCGCTGGATCCACCTGGACGGCCTTCATTTCGGAGAGATCAAGCATGACCGCGCCATCACGGACCGCGTGGCCGGCGACGCTATGACCACCCCCGCGTATCGAGAGTGGAAGGTCGTGCTGGCGTACGAACTCGATGCAGCGGACCACCTCGGAAGCATCCGCCGGCCGGACCACGGCTAGCGGGCGGTGGTCAATCATGCCGTTGAACACAGCGCGCGCCGCATCGTAGCGAGCGTCGCCAGGGCCGATTACCCGCCCCCGAAGACCGGCCTCAAGCTCTCGGCGAACAGATGCAACAAGAACCATGGGATCAGTCTTCTAGTCTGGCGCCATAAGCACAAACCAAGTTATTGTTGATATCCATCATGAATGCTAATGGCTCTGCGTGGCCGAGTCTTGAGGTCCGGCACCTTCTCGCGCTGGTGACCGTCGTGGAGACGGGCACGTTCAGTGCGGCGGCTGAAGAGTTGGGATATACCCAGTCGGCGGTAAGCCAGCAGGTGGGGATCCTGGAACGCATCGTGGGCGCGCCGCTGTTTGAGCGCCCAGGTGGCCGCCGGCCTGTCGAGCTCACCGCGGCTGGAGAGATGCTGCTGATACACGCTCGGGCGGTCATCGCGCGGGTCAGCGCAGCCGCCGCGGACCTGCGAGCTCTCGCCTCGGGTCAACAGGGCGAGCTGCAGGTCGGGACATTGCCGAGCGTCGGCACCAAGGTCCTGCCCCGTCTGCTCCGGAGCTTCCGTGCGGAGTGGCCGGGCATCAGGATTGTGCTTCGCGAATCACGGGAGTCCGCGGATCTGATCCACGCCGTCGAGACGGGCGAGATCGACGTCACCTTTCTCGATATCGGCCCGTACGAGACAGGGTCACTGGTGGTCCGCCGGCTGCTGGATGACCCGATGGTGCTCGTGGCACCCGCGGATGCTCCAGAGGCGGGACAGCGTGCGGTGAGCATCGACGACGTCGCGCATCTCCCGATGATCGGCACCCGCAACCCCGGATGCCGGAAGATCATCGACAACGCCTTCCGTCAGGCGGCGGTCTTGCCGACCTACATCTTCCGCTCCGACGACACTCCGACAATCCAGGGCCTCGTCGGCTCGGGCCTGGCATACGCCGTACTGCCGCTTCTCACGGTGGATGAGGACGATCACAATGTGGCCGTCATCCCCATCCGACCCGAACCTCCGCCTCGCCGGCTCGGGATCTCGTGGCATCCCGATCGCCGACCGCCAGTGGCCCTGCTGCCCTTCGTCGATGCGGCACTCGAAGTCTGTCGCGACCTCAGCGAACGGTGGGCCGGCGATCAACAACCCGTCTAGCCTCGGCATCTGCGGAGTGCGGACACTGTCAGCCGAACGATCCTATGGGGATCTCGCCTGCCGGTTCGTAGGTGCCGATCACTACTCCAGTACTGGAGAGCTTGCTGTCGACGAGCTTCAATCCGGACGGGACGGTGCCGTCCGCGAAGAGGCGCTTCCCTGAGCCGATGACCACAGGGAAGACCCAGAGGCGGTATTGATCGACAAGGTTGTTCCGCAGCAGTGACTGGATCAGGTTGGCGCTGCCATGAACCTGTAGCTCTGGTCCGTCCTCTTGCTTGAGCGCCGCGAGACCGTCGGCGGCATCTCCCTCAATCGGGACCGAGTTACTCCACCGCTCCAGGTTGGGTTGGCTCCGCGACGCAACGTACTTGGTGGCGTCGTTGAAGACCTTGGCGCCGGTTTCCTCTGGCGCGGTCGGCCAGTACGCGGCCATGATGTCGTAGGTCTTGCGTCCCAGAACCATCGCGAACGGCTTGCTGGTCGCTTCGTTCATGACCTCGCCCATCTGATCATCCCAGTAGGTGACCGACCAACCACCTTGGGTGAAACCGCCGTCGTCGTCCTCACCGGGTCCACCCGGCGCCTGCATAACGCCGTCGAGAGTCAGGAAAGTTTGAACGATCAGCTTTCTCATCTTCTATTCCTTTCGAACGGAGATCGGGGCATGAGCGAGTTACGTATCCGGCACCAGGTCGATGTCGCGGTGCCGACCCATCTGGGCGTACATCTCCGGCGAGCGGTTCTTCAGGCTGACTGCGGCAATGACTCCGGCTACAGCCGCGACCAGAATCAAGGCCGGCAGAATCCAGCGCAGCGGGCTCTCCGGGTTGCCGATCAGCAGGCCGAACTGGGATGCCGCGTAGACGGCAACCCCACTCATTGCCACGCCTCCGACGATGGGTGCCACGGTGGTACGGAGGACGTTCGAGTCGAGATCACGATGGCGCGCGAAGAAGGCCACAACCGCAAACGATGCCAGTGCCATCAGCACGATGATCGCGAGGGTGCCTAGCTGAGTCAGCCAGGTGAACAGTGCCAGGACCGGGTCTTGGCCAGTGATCACGAAGATCAGGACCACGACGAAGGCCAAGATCGACTGGCTGAGCGAGCCCGCATGCGGGCTGAGGTGCTTGGTGTGGGTGCGGCCGAGCCGTTCCGGGACGAGCCCTTCGCGGCCGAGGGCATACAGATATCGCGCCACGGCGTTGTGGAAAGCCAACAGGGCCGCGAACACGCTGGAGATGAACAGCAACGACATGACGGTGGTCAGCGCCGCTCCGATGTAGGTCGAACCAAGGACGAACAGGAACGCTGTTGGATCGGGCTGCAGGCCGGCGAGGTATTCCTGCAAACCTGCGGCTCCTTGGCCCTCGACCATGAGGTAGGTGGTGAGGGTGTAGAAGATGCCGATGGTCAGGACGGCGACATAGGTCGCCCGCGGGACGGTGCGCTTGGGGTCCTTGGCTTCTTCGCTGTAGATCGTGGTGGCTTCGAAGCCGATGAAAGACGCAAAGTTGAACAGCAGTGCAATGGCCACAGATCCGCTGGTGAAGGCGGCCCAGGTGAACGGAGTGGCGGTCAGTGGAGCAGTGCCACCTTGGCCGCCCTGGATCAAGATCGCCGCGTCGAGGATGAGTACGATCAAGAACTCCAGGCTGACCAAGATCGCCAGCACCTTGACGGAAAGATCGACTTGCCGGTAGCCCAGTACTGCGATGATCGCCATTCCGGCGAACGCGTAGACCCACCAGGGCAGGGCGACACCAAGGTTCTCGCTGACGAATCCAGCAGCTGCGGCGGCGAATAAGCCGTAGAGGCCGATCTGCATGGCATTGTAGCCGAGCAGGGCGATCATCGCTGCGGCGCCACCGGCCGGTTGCCTCAAGCCCCGTGTGACGAAACTGTAGAAGGCTCCGGTGCTGGTGTGGTGGCGCGCCATCGCGGTGTAGCCAACGGCAAAGATCAGCAAGATCAAGCTGACGACCACATATGCCAAGGGAATTCCCGGGCCATTGCCGAGCAACATGGCAACCGGGGCGCCGCCGGCCATCGCGGTAAGTGGGGCAGCCGCCGAGATCACAAAGAAGGCAACAGCGAATACCCCGAGGCGGCCATGCCGCAGCTGCTGAGAGTCGCGTCGAGCAATGTCGGCCGCAGCCGCGGATTCACCGGCTGGCGGTGCAGGGCTCGACGGAGTTTCTTGAGTCACGAGAGCTCCATTCCTTTCAGCTTCATTCTTTTCAGGGCGTCCCGGACAGGTTCGGCTTGCGTATCCCGCGGAACTCCCAGTCGCCGCCTTTGGCGGTAGACAGCACCTCTTCGGACTCGGTGGGTTGGGCGCCCACGTCGGTGCGGATGGGTGTTGGCCCTTCGACGATGTAATTGCGGAGCGTGCCGAGGCCCTCGACCTCCACCTCCACTACGTCACCTGGATACACCGTGCGGGAGATCGCCGGCGTTCCGGACAGCAAGATGTCGCCCGGCTGCAACGTGATCGTGCGCGCGATGTCGGCGACGAGATAGTGCATGTTCCACTTCATCTCGTCGGTGTTGCCATCCTGCCGCACACTTCCGTTGACGAGTGTCTGGATCTGCTTACCCCGGAAATCCCACCCCTCGACCAGTCCCGGGCCGACCGGGCACAAGGTGTCGGCACCCTTGACCCGAAGCATCGACCCGGAATCGGTATCGCGGAAATCATGCAGGCCGTAGTCGTTGCCTATCGAGTAGCCGCGGATGTAATCACCGGCTTCGTCTGGTGAGATGTTCCGCGTCGTGCGGCCGATCACGATGGCGATCTCGCCTTCATAGTTCAACCACTTGCAGCCAAGGGGCCTGACGACTGCGGACTCGTGTGCGTTGAGCGCAGACACGGGCTTGTGGAAGTACGTCGGGGCCGGCGGCAACGACACCATCATCTCGGCTACCCGCGATGAGTAGTTCAGATGCACACAGATGATCTTGGACGGAATTGTCGGCGGGAGATGGACGGCCTCATCGACACCGACCGTGCGGCCATCACCCGCAACCAGCTCGTCGTTTCGCCGTACCACGTCGACGACGTTGCCGTCGAGCAGGATTCGGCGGGTTTCGCGGAGCGGCATCGGTCCTCCTTGGCTTTGACGGTGGCCTCAGCCGGCCGCAGCGAGATCGGGACCTGCTACCTGTTCCTTGAAATCTGGATCTTCCGGCGTACGCCGCGGTCTTGGGAAGCCGCCCTCAGGTCTGTCGAACCAGTAGTGAACCTGGCCGGTGCCGACGGAGTTCTCGTATTCCCCGTAGCGGCGGCCGGTCGCCGTGCAGTCACCCTCACCAAGAGCCCCGATCATCATCAGGTAGTGCCCGAATCGGGCTTCGGGCCGATAGCGATAGAACTCCGGCATTGTCTCCAGGACTCGGGCGTGATCGCCGGCCTCGAACCACTGCATCCGCTCGGCATCGGCTGCGGCGGCCTCGGGAGTGAAGATGTGCTCGACAGCGGCGGCCTCGTGCTTGCGCAGTTTCCGCAGCGGCCAGAACGTGTGGCTGAGCGCCCCGGATGCCAGCAGCACTACCTTGCGATCACTGTCGGCGATTCCATCGCCGAGCGCCCGGCCCAACCGGAGGTTGTCTTCGGTATCAGCGGTCTGGCAGACACCTATCGAGATCCACCTCTTGTCCGGCAAGCCCTGTCCCAGGAACTCCCAGAGGTTGGTCGTGGCATAGAAGATTGGCAGGTGATCATCGGAGATCGCGGTGATCCAAGTCCCATGATCATCAGCCTTGGACGCGATCAGCTGGGCGAGTTCGGAATCGCCGAGAAAGTCGTAGGGTCGCTGAGTCATCCCTCGCGGCAGTTCCTCTGAGGTGAACAGGCCCTTGCGCCGTTCCTGCGCTGTAACGACGAATTCAACCGTCGTCGCCCAGTGCGAGTCCAAGACCACGACGGTGTCGTAGTCGAGGGTGTCGAATACCTCTTTCCGGAGTTGCTGCAGGCCCGCCACCAACGTGGTGTCATCACCGTTGTTCAACTCCCGGCGAGTCTCTTCCGGCAGCACGATTGTCGGAACGTGCGCGATCAAACCCGCGCCCACCACCTCGCCCATGATCATGTTCCTTTCGCTGTAGGTCCGATGTTCGTGATGCGGTTCAGGTTCTAGTTCTTCGTGGTCCAGCCCTTGGGCGAGAACACGGTGTTCTTGATATCGCAGTAGAAGTCGAAGGAGTAGATCCCGCCCTCGCGGCCGATCCCCGACCTGCCGTTGCCGCCGAAGGGTGCGCCAAGATCGCGAACGAAGAAGCAGTTGACCCAGACGGTTCCGGCGTTGAGCTGTGCGCTGATCTGCTCAGCACGATCCGGATCGCCGGTGAGCAGCGTTGCGGCAAGCCCGAACCGGGTGTTGTTGGCCATCGCGACAGCCTGCTCCGCACCCGAGAAACTCTGGATGGTCAGCACCGGTCCGAAGACCTCCTCGGTCAGGATCTCGCTGCCCGGCTCCGCGTCGACCAAGATCGTTGGCCGGTAGTAGAGATGGCCAAGATCGTCATTGGGTGTGCCGCCCAAGATCGGCCGCGCACCGGCGGCAAGCGCGCGTTGCACGAAGCCATCCACCTTGTCAAAGTGTTGCCGAGTGATCAGGCAGGACATGTCGGTCGCCTCGTCACGCGGGTCACCTTGCACGATCGTTTCCGCCTTGGCCAGCACAGCTTCGCTGAATCGATCGGCGATCGAGTCTTCGACGAGAATCCGGAACGCCCCCAGGCAGACCTGACCCGAATTGTCGAACTGCTCGACGGCCAGGCTGACAGCAAGATCGAAATCGGAGTCGGCGAAAACGACGAGCGGTGACTTGCCGCCGAGTTCGAAGGACAGCGGCACGATATTGGGTGCTGCCGCCTTGGCGATCACACCGGCAGTCGGAACAGAGCCGGTGAACGCCAGCCGGCGGATACCCGGGTGTGCCGTCAGCGGGGCCCCAGCCTGGGCGCCGGTGCCTTGGACGACATTGAAGACGCCGTCCGGCAGGCCGGCCTCATGGGTGATGTCGGCCAGCAGCGAGGCGGTCAGGGGAGCCCACTCGGGCGGCTTGGCGACGACGGTGTTGCCGGCTGCCAATGCCGGTCCGATGCGCCAAGTCGCGAGCATCAGAGGCGCATTCCACGGCGTAATGATCGCCGTGACACCGGCCGGGTCATAGCTGACACGTTCTCGATGGCCGCGGATCTCAGCACCCGGATGATCAAGCTTTTCAGCGAAGTCGGCGAAGAATCGGAAGTTCATTCCCACCCGAGGCATGACGCTTCGCCGGTGGGACCGCAGCAGCGAGCCGTTGTCACGAGTTTCGACCCTGGCCAGTTCTTCGGCACGGGCGTCGATCCCGTCCGCGACCCTGCGCAGCAGCTCAGCTCGCTCGCTCCTCGGTATTGCCGCCCAGGCAGGGAAGGCTTGCTGGGCCGCCTGCACGGCGGCGTCCACCTCCGCTTCGGAGCCCGACGAGATCTCGGCAATCGGCTGCTCGTCAATCGGAGAAATGTCGGTGAACCTAGATGCCGACGAGACCCGCTCTCCGCCGATCCAGTGGCGGGTGTCCACCTCCACGCCCTCGACCGTCGCAGTCGTCATCCGCGCCCCTGTCTGTCGCTGGAGGATGGTCCCTGGGTCAACGGCCTGTTGACGTGCCGCCGCTCTGACCGGCTATCGTTAGGGCCCAAACGTATTTAAGTTCGATCGATTGGTCAACCCCCGGAAAGACTGGTTGAGCGTATGGTTTCGGACCCGGTAGCGGCCACCGATTGGCGCAAACTCGCCACTGACATGACGCTTCCGGATGGCATCTTCATTGCTGGCGAGCGCCGGGCAGCGATTGATGGCTCCACCCGGGCAGTGAACTCGGCAAGAGACGGCTCGACACTGGTCGATCTCGCCTGGGCACAACCGGCTGACGCAGATGCTGCCGTGGCGGCGGCGCGTACGGCATTTGATCATGGTGCTTGGCCCCGGTTGCACCCGCGAGCCCGCGGTGAGATCCTGCAGCACTTCGCTGATCTGGTCGAAGAGCATCGCAAGGAAATCGCCTTGTTGATCAGCCTTGAGATGGGCAAGCCGATTCGAGACGCGTACCAGATCGAACTGCGGGCACTGATCCGCTGCCTCCGCTTCTATGGCGAGCTCGCGGACAAGGAATCCGGTGAGATCACACCCACCGACGAGGGCGAACTTTCTCTGGTCAGTCGGGAGCCGGCGGGCGTGGTTGCCGCCGTGGTGCCATGGAACTTTCCGCTGACGCTCGGCGGATGGAAGGTGGCCCCCGCGCTCGCGGCTGGTTGCACCGTGGTGCTGAAGACCGCCGAGCAGTCGCCACTGTCGATGCAGCGGGTAGCCGAGTTGGGTGTCATGGCCGGTCTGCCGCCGGGCGTCTTCAACGTGATCAGCGGAGACGGTCCAGTCGTCGGCCGGCATCTAGGACAGCATCCCGATGTCGACGTGCTCACCTTCACTGGATCCACCGAGGTGGGTCGCCACTTCATGCGCTATGCGGCCGACAGCAACCTCAAGCGCGTCTACCTCGAACTCGGCGGCAAGAGTCCGAACATCATCCTTCCGGATGCCCGCGACCTGGATGCGGCTGCAGACTCAGCGGCCTGGGCGATCTACTTCAACTCCGGCGAGATGTGCACTGCGGGGTCCCGGCTGGTGGTTCATGCCGATGTAGCCGACCGGGTGGTAGAGCGGATCGTCGCGACCTCGGCCCAATGGTTTCCGGCCGACCCGCTACTTTCCGATACCAAAATGGGTCCGCTTGTCGACCAGCGCAGTCTGCAGCGGGTGCTCGGGCATCTTGATCGTGGTCTAGCCGCAGGAGCCGCACTGCGGGTCGGCGGACGTCAGGTACTGGCTGAGACAGGGGGCGCCTACCTGGAGCCCACGGTGGTGACTGGCGCGGCTCGGGACAACCCGATCGTCCGCGAGGAGATCTTCGGGCCTGTGCTCGCCGTACAGGTGGTGCACGACGAGGCCGAAGCGGTACGCGTTGCAGGAGACACGCCATACGGTCTGGCAGCTGCCCTCTGGACTGCTGATTTGGGCACAGCGCATCGGGTATCACGCGCTCTGAGGGCGGGCGTCGTGTGGGTCAACTGCTACGAGGAAGGGGACATGGCTGTTCCGTTCGGCGGCGTCAAGCTGTCGGGTTTTGGCCGGGACAAGTCGCGGCACGCGCTCGAGGAATACACCTATCTCAAGACCACCTGGATTCGCTATGACTGAGAAAACCCCGGCAGGCCGCCGGCCACTGATCGTTATCCCGGCACGGTTCTCTCCAGGTGCGACAGCGCTTCGCTTTGAGGCGGAAGTGACGGCCCGCGCGCTCGTCCAGGCGGTATTCGCAGCTGGGGGAGAGCCGGTTGTGGTCCATCCGTACGCTCCCGACCTTGAGATCGATGTAGAGGCTGCCCGAGAGCGGATCTGGTTCGCTGACGGTGTACTGCTACCCGGCGGAGGCGATGTCGCTGCTCGGTGGTCGGGTCAGCAGCCACACCCGACCCAGTACGGGGTCGACGAGGAACAGGATGCATTTGATCTTGCCGTAGCGCGCGTCGCCCTCGCTGACCACCTGCCGCTGCTAGCGATCTGCCGGGGCACTCAGATCATCAATGTCGCGCTCGGCGGTGATCTTGTTCAAGACATGGATGACACTGTCGGCAATCACCGCAACCGGGTTCATGATCTTGACGTTGACGAAACCTCTCCATTGGGTGAGATCGTCGGGCGGCGGACCGCTATCTCCTGCTACCACCACCAATGCATTGCCACGCTCGGAGCGGGTCTCATTCCGGCGGCGTACTCGGCCGACGGGGTGATTGAGGCGGTGACATTACAAGATCATGCGGGCTGGTATCTCGGGGTTCAGTGGCATCCGGAAGATTCGGCGGCCACGGATCCGGTGCAGGCCGAGGTGTTCCGTCACTTCGTGGAGGCGGCTGCGGCCCGCGCCGGACTGGCGGTTCCTCAGCAAGTGCGCTGATAGCGCATTCGCTCAGCTGACTTCGTCGATCACCGTCGCGGTGGGCCTTGCTTCAAGTTCGGTGACGATCGATCGAAGACTGTTCGTCAACTGAGCCAGGCTTCTGGGCGACAGCCCGGATACGACCTCGGCCTCCGCGGCGTTGAAAACCGGATAGAGCTCTTTCATCAGCGTCACGCCTGCCGGTGTCAATTCGAGGTTCACCAACCGCCGGTCAGCGGCGCTGGCCTGCCGGGTCATCAGTCCGCGCGCTTCGAGAGTCTTGACGACCCCGGTGAGCGTGGCTTTGGAAATTGCCGCATTCTCCGCGGCCCGGCGCGTTTCCAGCCCGTCCCAGATCCACACCACCCACAGCACCACGAAGCCTGTCCAGGTGAGTCCGTGCTCGCGCAGCACGGAGTTCGTCAAATGCAGTCGGACGGCGTTGGCGGCCCGATACAGACTCGACACTGCTGCCGCGGCAGAAAAGTTGAGTGGCAGATCGCTGACGTGCGTGCTCATCGCCTTCTCCGTCTCGGCGAGGGTATGGCGATCGGGCATGACGGACATGCTAAGTGAGCGTGGCTAATGTCCGCCCTCCGTTCCAGACGACACCGACCTGCCGGTAGTAGCCCCCGATGATCTCGTCGACGGTGAGATTTGACAGCTCCTCGGTGGGTGAGTCGAACAGGCGCAGATCGGCGTCGCCGGTCCACGCCGGACCGGCCTCGAACTCGCTGGAGCCCGACTCGATCAACTCCGCATACGCGTCCGCGGCTCCAGAAGCAATGCCTGGCACGATCCGGTGATGCGCCATCTTGTGCGAATTCACGAAGCCGTTCGTCTGTGACTCCGTCCGCAACGTCACCACCGCTTCGGCGAGACGCCGATCTCCGGCCGCGAGCGTGGCGCCGAATACGCCACCGGGGCCGATCTGCGGCGCACCTTGCGAGAACGGATGGGGCCGGGTCTGCCACATGGAACCCAGCTTCTTCGGATAGCCCTGGTGAATGCCGCGGCCGATCGCAAAGTCCTTGTCGACCCAGATATAGACGCAGCGCGAAAACGTCTGACCCTCGAAACTGCAGCGGACGACGACGAAGGCCTCCTTGTACTGCGCGCGTACCGGATCGAGCAGCTCTTCGCGCGACGATGAGCACGACTGCCAGTCCGCCCAGATCAAGGCAACCGCCCCCGGATCCTCTTCCGCCAATGACAGCGGGGCCGGGAGCAACTCGGCAACTCGATCGGGATCGGTTCGGTACTCGACGGTCAGCAGGTCGCCCGAGTAGTACCACGGAGGAGACGGGATCAGCGACGACCGGCCGCTCGCAGTCCGCGGGTAGAAGAAACCCTTCACGTCGGTCATGCGCTGCTCCTTCGGGTCCTGAAATCGTTAAGATCGTTCGGACCCGTACGGTACTCGGCTGGGCCTCTGGGCCGCAATCCCACCTCGTGACCTGGCTCTACTTGTCATCACGGCATCTACCGCGATACTGTTCGGGCCCAAACGACTAGTCGAAACCTACGTTCACGTAGGCTGCCTACGGTCTGCACAGGTAGCAACCTGAGCAGACCGCAGGCAAGCCACGTGAACGTAGGTTTCGGAGCAAGCCGCAACAGGCTCCAACTTCATACAATGCGCGGAGGTTCGGGTGGCTCATTTCGACACCGGCGGTCTGGAGGACGCGGCTGCCGAGCTCGTGACGCAAAGCATCGACGTCGTGCGGGTTGGTTACTCGGACTTGATCGGTACCGAGCGTGGGCGGGATGTCTTGGTGAACCGATTCGCCCGTACGGTCGAAGACGGCGTCGCCTTCTGCCGGTCCGTGTATGGCACGACGCCCATGGGTGACGTCGTCGATATTGAGGGCGGACTCGAGGCTGGGCTGCCCGATGTTCTGGCGTTTCCGGACCTCACCACGATTCAGCAGGTGCCGTGGGAGCCTGGCGTCGCCCACGTCATCGCCGATGTCTACAACCCGGATGGCTCACCCTCGGAGGAGAGCCCACGGATGGTGTTGAAGCGGGTGATTCAGCAGTTCGCTGAATTGGGCATGCGTCCGACCGTGGGTCCCGAGCTGGAGTTCTACGTCTTGGAGCGGACTGACAAGAACCCGACCGGCTGGCAACGCTACGGCGAGGCAACCGGCAACGTCTATGTCGCCGGCTTGAAGGGCGACCCCGAGAATGTGTTGCTCCGGACGCTCCGGCACCTTTCGGCGTACGGGCTCGAGGTGGTAGCCGCGAACCATGAGTTCTCCAGCGGCCAGTTCGAGATCAACCTGTGGCACTCCGAAGCACTCGATGCGGCGGACCGTGCTTTCCGCTTCAAGAGCGCCATTCAGGAGCTGGCGCGCCAGGAGGACAAGTTGGCCACCTTCATGGCCAAGCCGTTCAACGATGAAGGCGGATCCGGATTCCATATTCACTTCTCCACCTGGGACGACGCCGGCCAACCGCTGTTCGACGACCCGAAAGCCAAGGCCGGATTGTCGAAGACTGGCAAATCGGCGATTGCTGGAGTGCTCGCGCATGCGCCCGCGCTGACCGCCATCAGCAACCCAACCATCAACTCCTACAAGCGCTTCGGTCCCGACACCCTGGCTCCGTGGCTTATCGACTGGGGGCTCGACAACCGCAGCGCGATGGTGCGGATTCCACCCGAGCGCGGCAAGGCATCCCGGATGGAGCTCCGCCTCGGCGACGCCAGCGCCAATCCTTATCTCGCGATCGCGGGTCTGCTCGCGGGGGCCTACCTCGGTATCCGCGACAAGCTCGAGCCACCGCCACCGCTGGAGGGCTATGGGTACGACCCCAGCAAGGCCGACAAGCTTCCCGGTGATCTTGCGTCGGCGCTAGACGCTCTTGAGGCAGACGCCGACATGGCCGGAATCCTCGGCAAACGGTTCGTTGAGACTTTCCTGACGTACAAGCGGAATGAGCTGGAACGCTTCCATCACTGGGTGACCGACTGGGAGTTCCGCGAGTACGCGTACCACCTGTAGACAAAGGAGAAATAGTGCCGCAGCCCAGCGCCGTACCACTTGATCAAGTTGATCTGACCGATCTGGATGCTTTCGCGCGCAACGAGGGTTGGGCGATGTTCGACACGCTGCGCGCCGAGGACCCCGTGCACTGGACCCCGGAGGCGGCACCGAACTCCGGTTTCTGGGCGGTGACCCAATATCAGGACATCGATACGGTCGATCGTGATTCGGAGACGTTCACCTCGACGAAGTATGTGAACCTCGAGGAGGTCGATGACGATCTGATGGATCTGCGGCGCTCCATGCTCGAGACCGATGGTCCCCGTCACCGGGCGCTGCGCAAGCTCATTCAGCGCGAGTTCAGCCCAGGCCCGCTTGCTCGCAACTACGAGAACTTTCTACGCGATTTGACCAACGTCACGATCGACAATGCCCTGCAGAGCAACGAATTCGACTTCGTTGAAAAGATCAGCGCCGACTTTCCGATCAATGTTCTGGTGCGGCTACTCGACGTACCGGTCAGCGACACCGGCATGTTGATCAACTGGGGCAACCAGATGGTCGCCAACACAGATCCCGACTACACGGACCATTTGATCACCGACCCTGACAGTGATCAGTACCGGCATCTGCCGTTTCGATCACCAGCATCGGTCGAGGTATTCGAGTACGGCCGCGAGCTCGCCCGAAAGCGCAAGGGCGGGGACGGCAAGGACTTGATCAGCACTCTGGTGAACAAGATCCCTGAGGACGGTCAGCCGCTATCGCCAAGTGACTTCGACAACTACTTCCTGCTGCTTGTGATAGCCGGCAATGAGACCACCCGGCACGCGATCAGCCAATCGATGCTGGCGCTGATCGAAAACCAAGATCAACTGAAGTTGCTGCAGGAGCAGCCTGAGTTGATTCCGGGGGCGGTCGAGGAATTCCTGCGCTGGGCATCACCGGTCTACCACTTCCGCCGCACCGCCACCCGAGATGTCGAGCTTGGCGGCAAGCAGATCTCCGAGGGCGACAAGGTCGTCATGTGGTTCGCCTCTGGCAACCGCGATGACGCGGTGTTCGAGGATCCGTACCGGTTTGACGTCACCCGGACCAACATCGAACACCTCACCTTTGGCAAGGGCAGCCCGCACGTATGCCTAGGAAACGCACTGGCTCGCATGGAGATCCGGCTGATGTTCACCGAGTTGATTCCGCGGCTGGCTTCGATAGAGCTGAACGGCGAGGTGACCAGGGTGCGGAGCAACTTCATCAACGGAATCAAGAAGTTTCCGGTACGAGTGGAGACCAATTGAGCTCCCCAAGCGTGGTGTCGGCGACCGCCTTCGTCGTTACGTCGCGGCCGGAACGCTACATCAAGCAGCTGGTCAGCCACTTCGGGAACAAGGTGAAGACCGAACTTACCGATGGAGGCGGGCGCCTCGAGTTCGACTTTGGGAGATGTGATCTCAAAGCTGCGCCGACGGGCATCGAACTGATCGGTACTGCCGAAGATGTAGCGCAGCTCGAGACTCTCAAAGACGTGGTGGCCCGTCACCTCGTCCGCTTCGGTGCGAATGATCAACTCAGCGTCTCCTGGTCGCATTAGATAGGTCGAAGTGTCGGGAGCATGCGATCATGCAGCCTTGGCTGATCGTCGGCGTTGGCGGGCTTGTTGGTGTTGGGCTGATAGGCGTTGGATTCGGGTGTTGAGTTGGGGTCGTTGTTGTTGGTCGATCCAGCGGGGCGGGATCCATTCGGGTAACGCATCGGCGTTGAGACGGCAGCTCCAGCCTTTTTGTAGGAAGTGGGTGTGGTGGTATCGGCAGAGCAAGGTCAGATTTTCTGAATCAGTGGCGCCGCCGTGGATCCAATCCAGGATGTGGTGTCGGTCGCACCAGCTGGGTGGGTGGGTGCAGCCGGGGCGGTTCAAGTTGCAGGATCCGCACCAAGAACCTGCTCAGGTTGGTGAAACCGTAGCTGCCCGCTAGGTCGCTGGCTTCGGCTGTGGCGATCAACTGGTGATCGATTAGTGGTGGCTGGTTGCGGAAGGTTTCGAAGCGTTGCCACCAGCGGAGCTTGTCGGCGTTGTCGAGCTGCTCCAGGGCGCCGGATTCGACGGTTTCGATGAGTTGGCTGAGGTTGGTGTTGAGGTTGTCGAGGGCGGCATCTAGCTGCGACCGGTGGGTGTGGTCGCTGGAGTGGTCCCCGAGTTCCATACCGCCAGTCTATTCGAATCTGTGTTCGATAGCAAGCTGTCTTCACAACAGATATTGCTTCCCGCCCTTCGACAGGCTCAGGGGCACATTCAACATCGGTGCCCTTCGACAGGCTCAGGGCACAGTCCGCACCGGGTGCCCTTCGACAGGCTCAGGGGCACAGTCCGCACCGGGTGCCCTTCGACAGGCTCAGGGCACATTCAACATCGGTGCCCTTCGACAGGCTCAGGGCACATTCAACATCGGTGCCCTTCGACAGGCTCAGGGCACATCACAAAAGCTCAGGGCACAGTCACTAGCCGATCTGCAGCTGGTCGCGCACCGCAACCAAATGCTTGCGCATCTCCTCGCGCGCCGCCTCGGAATCACCCCGACGCAGCACCGCCAGCAGTCGCCGGTGCGCCGCAACGGCAGCCCGGGCCGATTCCGGACTGCCGCGGTCACGATAGTGGATGGATTGCACCTGACCGAGGCTGGCGAGGGTGGCCTGCAGCACGCGATTCTCGGACGCCTCAGCGATCGCAATGTGAAAGGCAAGCGACAGCTGGTTGAACTCATCAGGATGATCAATCACCAACTCTGATTGATCAACAAGGTCCTTCAGCCGGTCCCACTCTTCGGCGGGGGTGCGCGAGGCAGCTAGGGCGGCCATAGCCGGCTCGACGGAGCTCTGCGCATCGAGCATCTCTTCAGGTCCGACATCGAGTAAGTGATAGGCCACCGCAAGACCGTCGGATGCAGTCGCCAGCTGATCTGACTCAGCCACCTCAGTCGTCAGCGCGCGATATCCACCCGACCAATAGACCAGGGGTTCACCAGTTCCACCGCCCGCCGCGACGACGCGGCCAACGAGGATCTCATGATCGCCCCCTGGCAGGATGTCCTCGACAGTGCAATCGAACCAGCTGAGGCAGCCGTCGATGATCGGCGCACTGGTCTGCTGAGATGTGGTTGGCACCGTCGCAAAACCGGCCGGCTCGGGCGTACGTCCCTGTGTGGCGAAGTAATCCGCCACCTGCTGTTGATCACTGGCCAGCACACTGACACCGAATGCCTCGGCCGAGCGCACGTACTGCAAGAATGCGCTTGATCGGTTGATCGACACGGTGACCAGGAGCGGGTTCAGCGACAAAGATGCGAAGGATGACACTGTGACGCCGTAGGCACCTTCGGGGGCTCGCGTCGTGACAACAGTCACGCCAGAAGCGAACCGTCCGGCAGCCTGCCGAAACGCGTGACCGTGATCGTGAATCACCCGAGCCCGGCCTCTGATCGGACGGCCACACGGTCGAGAAAGAGGTCGACGAGTCTGTGCGCCTTCTCGCGGTTGGACACATCTCGCTCCGCCGTCTGGCGTACCAACTCCTCGACGCTCATACCAAGCCGGCTCATCTCCTCGACTCCACCGGTCGCCATCCAGCTAGCGAGGATTGCGGAGCTCATCTCGGGATGGAACTGTACGGCGAGGTTCCGGCCGAGGACAAAGGCCTGTGACGAGCTGGCATTGCGCGCGAGTTCAGTCGCCGGTTCGGGCAGCTCCCAGCTGTCGTAATGCCATTGGAACCACTCGCCCGCGGGGACCACCCATTCATCGTCGGACTCGATCTCCACCCAGCCGATCTCCGGTGCCCGAGACCGAGAGACAGATCCGCCGTGCGCAGCCGCGAGCAGTTGTCCGCCGAAACAGATCCCGAACACCGGTACGTGATCAACATGGGCACCGCGCAGCATGGCGAGCTCTGGCAACACCCAGGATCCGATGGTTTCATGATCATATACAGACCACGGGGCGCCCATGGAAATGATCACGTCGAAGTTCGTCGGCTCAGGAAACTGGCTCTCCACATTGGGTGATCGAAAGTGGGTCTCAGGCACCACCTGGTGGGTGACAAGTTCATAGCCCCGATCGGTAAACCGTTCGCCGACGAAGCCTGGCGTGCAGATGTGGTCATGCTGAATCATCAGGGCGCGCACGGCCCGATTCTAATTTGGATCCGAACGAGTGCCCTTCGACAAGCTCAGGGCACATCACCAGCAGGCTCAGGCGCATTGGCAGCAGGGTCGGGGCGCATCAGCAGCAATCCCCGGCGCATCAGCTGCAAGGTCAGGGCGCATCAGCAGCAAGGTCAGGGCGCATCCCCATCTTGTCGCCCGCCTCTCCCGCCGCTATCGTTCGTATCCAAACAAATGTTGGCTGCTGCGACAGGGCGGACGCGATTGTGACAGTGACGACCACGAAGACGATCATCCGGGAGCACGAGACCGACCTTGTGGTGCGAGAAGCGCGGACTGTCGCCGACGATGTTGTCGTACTCACCCTCGCCGACCCGCAGGGTGCCGAACTCCCGCCGTGGACGCCGGGTGCTCACATCGACCTGATTCTGGGCGATGACCTGACGCGCCAGTACTCGCTATGTAGCAGCCCATCGAACCCTGAGGCTTGGCGCGTTGGCGTGCTGCGCGCGCCCGACAGCCGGGGCGGCTCGGAGCACGTGCATGCCGTCCTCACTCCAGGCTCAACGGTGCGGGTCCGCGGACCGCGTAACCACTTCCCGCTGGTCGCCAGTACGCGCTATTTGTTCATCGCGGGCGGTATTGGCATTACGCCGATCTTGCCCATGATCGCTGAGGCGGAAGCGGCCGGTGCCGATTGGCGGCTGCTCTATGGTGGCCGGGAGCGGGCGTCAATGGCCTTTGTCGACGAACTCACCTCGTACGGCGAGCGGGTGACGATCGTGCCACAGGACGAGATGGGCATGCTCGATCTGGAATCAGTCCTTGGCGCTCCGCACCCGGACACGCTGGTCTATTGCTGCGGTCCTGAAGGGCTCCTCAGCGCAGTGGAGAAATTCTGCGAGAACTGGCCACCCGGCGCGCTTCACTTGGAACGGTTTTCCGCCAAGCCGCAGGACCCAGCCGCCGAGGAGCACTCATCGTTCGAGCTTGTGTTGGAACGTTCGGGCCTGACCTTGCAGGTACCGCCCGACAAGTCTGTGCTCGAGGTGATCCGAGGCGCAGGCGTTAGCGTTCTTGCATCCTGTCTGGAGGGAGTCTGCGGGACCTGCGAGACCGAGGTGATCGACGGCGATGTTGATCATCGTGACTCGGTGCTCAATGAGGAGGAGCAGGCCGCGAACGAATACATGATGGTCTGTGTTTCCCGCTGTCGTTCGCCCCGATTGACCCTCGATCTGTGACGGAGTAAACGCTATGAGCCTGGACCAGCCGAGCCGCCGCAGCCTCGCTCGAGTCCATCCCCGGAATTGTTGGTACATGCTGGCCACTGCCGAAGAGGTCGGTCGGGAGCCGCTGGGTCGCCGCGCGCTCGACACCGGGGTCGTGCTGTATCGCACGACCGAAGGTACGGCTGTCGCGCTGGAGGACCGATGCGCCCACCGGCCCTATCCGCTCAGCCTTGGCCGCATCGAGGGAGACAACATCGTCTCCGGCTACTCCGGCTTCGTGTACGACGCACGCGGCTTCTGCGTTTACGTCCCGACGCAGAGCGAGATTCCGGTAGGCGCTCGAGTACGTGCCTACCCGGTCCATGAAGATGGTGTGTTCGTGTGGGCCTGGCTGGGTGAGCCCTCGCTGGCCGGTCTTCGCCCGCCGCCTGTCACGCCCTGGCTCAGCGACCCGGGCTGGGCGACACTCGGCGATGTCTGGGAGACCGAGGCAGACCTGCTGCTGCTCCACGAGAACTTCGCCGACATCACCCACGTCGCAGTCGTCGATCCCTTCATCGCGCCACCGGTGTTGCGCAGCTCGCCGCCGCCACTGGAGGTTGAGGTCACCGAGACGACGGTTTCGTTCTCCCGGACGTACGAGGCCGCGCCGATCCCTACTTGGCAAGCAGAGCTGCTCGGATTGCCGGCTGACGCCGAACACGTCCAGCACGAGCAGGGGGCTTTTGTGACGCCTGGTCTCTGGGTAGACCGCTGGGACGTCAATGTGGAATCTGGAACTGATGAGACGAAGGTGCACACATTCCGCTTCACCCACGCTGTTACGCCCATCTCGTCGGGCCGTACCCAGCACGCCTGGCGGGTAAGCCGCAACTTCGCTCTCGGTGAGCAGGCCGGACGGGTGCTGCTGCCGATCTTCACTGACTACTACCGCAGAGTGCAGCAAATCCTCGAGACGATGCAGGACGTCCTCGACATCGACGGACCTCGCAAGGAGATCAACGTCAGTGCCGACGCCGCTGCCCTTCAGGTGCGCAAGATCATCCGCAACATGGTCGCGGAGGAGACAGGGGCCGGATTTCGGCGAGCCGCAGCGACGAGCAGCCGGTCGACACGCAGCCTCTGATCTTGGCGGTCGCTAGTCGCCACTGACCAACCGTATGGGGCTATCGATCAAGCCGACGGCGGCGAGTATTGGCTGATCGTGAAGATGGCGCCCTGCGGATCACGAATCTGCGCATCCCGCGTCCAGCCGGTGTCGGTAGTGGACAACACAGACGCACCGAGCTGCTCAGCGGCCTCGGCCGAGTCGTCGCGGTCGGCGACGGTGAAGGTCACGTGCCAGTGCGGCGGTTGCGCGTCTGGTGCCGTAGCGAGCCAACCAAAGGCGTCGGCGAAACCAGGTGGTACCTGATCCCCAGATTGACGCTGGTGGATTCCGGGATCGGACGTCGCAGCAAGATGATCACCGTATCCCGGTTGCCGAATCATCGTCGCGAACCCGATGTCGTCGAACTTCCAGCCGAACACCTGGGTATAGAAGGCGGTCGAGGCATCCGGGTCGGTGGTGTGCAGATCACTGAAATTCCAGGCACCGGGAATGTTGGCAGCCTGTGCGCCGGCTCGCTTTGTGGCCTGCCACAAACGAAACGAAATTCCCTCACTATCCACGCACGATGCAGTGAGGGCGGCTTCGTCGAGGGTCGACGCCGGCTCGGTGATGCGGCCGCCGGCTGCCACGATGCGCCCAGCTGCTCGCCCAATGTCCTGGACGGAGATATAGGTGTTCCAAGCAGGGGAGCGCACCGCCGAAGCGTCTGGGACCTTCGGTTGACCGATTCCGGCCGCATCCTGACCGTCGAGTCGAGCAATGAGGTAGCCGAGCCTCGGCACGCTCTCCAGGAAGGTCCAACCGAAGAGGACGCCGTAGAACCTGGCCGCCTCTTCCACATCGGCCTCCTCGATGTCCACCCAACAGGTGACACCCTCCGGATAGGTCCTCGGCATGATCATCAGCTTCTCCTTTCGCCTGGCTCGATCAACACGGTCATGTTGGGGTGGCAGCGTGCTCCGACAGGCTCAGCACGCATGGTCGGGCGTGCTTCGACAGGGGCCAGCATGCAGTGAGCTCATAGATCCGACCTGATCTCGAAGAATGACAGCATCTTACGAACCATGCGGCCTGGCATTCTTGTGCCGTTCCCGAGCGGCGGGGCAGAGTGGCGCTATGACGACCACCACGGATCCGAGCATCAACCGAGCGGTCAGCTCGAGGACCGAAGCTGCGGTGCTCGGCGGGGTTGGAGAGATTCTCCAGCCGGACCAGGTGAGTGAGTTCGTTGCGGCAGCGATCGCGGACGCAGGGGTTGAGAACAAGCGGGTCTGCCTGGTGGTCCCAGACGCGACGAGGACATGCCCCCTGCCATTGCTGCTGCAAGCAATGCGGGACGGCCTGTCGAAAGCTAGCCAGGTAACAGTCCTGATCGCCCTCGGCACCCATCAAGGCATGTCGGAGGAGCACCTGGGACGGCACCTCGGATACCGCCCTGACGAGCTCGAAGAGACGTATCCGGGGTGGAACGTGATCAATCACGAGTTCTGGCTGCCTGAAACCTTCACCACAGTGGGCACCATCAGCGCCGACCGGATCGCTGAGCTCACTGGGGGGCTGCTGACCGACACCGCAGTCGACGTACGGATCAACCGCCAGGTCGCGGACGCCGATGTTGCGATCGTCGTCGGGCCGGTTTTCCCACACGAGGTGGTGGGCTTCTCCGGCGGCAACAAGTACTTCTTCCCCGGGGTTTCCGGACCGGAATTGATCAACCTCTCGCATTGGGTTGGCGCCTTGATCACCAGCGCGGAAATGATCGGGACCCGCGGGATCACTCCGGTCCGCGCGCTGATCGACGAAGCGGCCAGCCTGATTCCGGCAAGGCGTCAGGCTCTCTGCCTGGTGGTTGCCTCCGGTACCGATACCTTGCATGCCGTTGCCTTCGGCCCACCCGAGGATTCTTGGGCCGCCTGTGCGGAGATCTCCGCGCAGACCCATGTCACCTACCTCGATCACCCGGTGCGCCGGGTGCTGTCGATCATGCCGACGAAGTACGAGGACATCTGGACTGCCGCCAAGGGCTTCTACAAGCTCGAGCCGATCGTCGCGGACGGCGGCGAACTAATCATCTACGCACCGCACATCACGCAGATCTCGGTGATGCATCCCAGCATCAGCGAGATCGGGTATCACAACCGCGACTACTTCCTCGGTCAGTGGGAGAAGTTCCGGAACCAGCCGTGGGGCGATCTTGCTCACTCCACTCATCTGCGTGGTCAAGGAACCTGGGATCCGGAGCGAGGAGAGGTGAACCGGGTTACTGTCACGCTGGCCACCGGAATCCCGGAGGACGTCGTACGTTCGGTGAACCTCAACTATCTCGATCCTGCCACTGTCGATATCGCCGAGTACGAGGCCGATCCCGATACGTTCGTAGAGCCGCACGCCGGTGAGGTGCTCTACCGGCTTCGACCTGGATCCACAGGCGTGCCAGCCGGGGAACCGGACGGCCGCCTGCCTGCCACGGAAGGATTGGACGGATGAACGCGTCAGCTGCGCCAAAGAGGAAGACCTCCGTTGTGGTAATGGGTGTCGCCGGTAGCGGTAAGTCGACGGTCGGACAGATCCTGGCACGCCGCCTCGGTTGGTCTTTCGCGGAAGGAGACGATTTTCACAGCGCGGCGAACGTCGCCAAGATGGCTTCCGGGACACCGCTCACTGATGAGGACCGAGGACCTTGGCTGGAATCCATCCGGACCTGGATCGATGCCAATTCCGCCGATTCGGTCGTGACCTGCTCGGCGCTGCGACGGAGCTACCGCGACATTCTCCGCGGTGCCCAGGCAACCGTACGATTCCTCCATCTCAGCGGTACCGAGCAGAGCATCGGCGCCCGGATGGCCGCCAGGACGAGCCACTACATGCCGACCAGCTTGCTCGCTTCTCAGGTCGCCGCGTTGGAGCCACTCGGAAGCGACGAAGACGGAGTTGTGATCGAGATAACGGGCACCCCGGAAGACATCGTGACGAGTGCAATCAAGGCTCTCGGACTCCGCGAGCTGGGGGCAGCTACTCCACCGATCCAGTAGCGGCCCGCGGCACGACAGTTACCGGCACCTGGGCGCGCCGGACCAGCCGGGAGGAGACACCGCCAAGCAGGACCCGGCGCACCGGGCCATAGCCTCGGGAGCCACAGACCAGCAGGTCGACATCGTCCGGACCCAACGCAGCCAACGACTCCACGACTGCACCCTCGAGGAGGATCGTTCGCGACTCGAGCTCG
>Ga0081455_10001840_pt1 | contig 25525 bp, 20 predicted proteins | sample TabmetS3T2R1_FD_70207 | JGI IMG/M metagenome (GOLD analysis project Ga0081455, IMG submission 70207) | Tabebuia heterophylla rhizosphere microbial communities from the University of Puerto Rico - S3T2R1 | ecosystem: Host-associated > Plants > Roots > Rhizosphere ...
CATAGCTGAGCTCGTCGGCCTGTTTGAGGCCAGCCGGATAGAACGTGCCGCGCCACGGTTCATACGTCCATCCGCCAATCCCGACGCGGATCATCGGCCGGCTCCGTAACGCGCGGTTGCGCGCGCGCGTGCTTTGATGGCTTCGGTTTCGCGATTGCGCGGCGGGCTTGTGGTCTCGAGTGCGAAGACGAGCCGGCGTGCCGCATCCGTCACCTCGTCGACCGCACGGTGGAACGCCACCGCGTTCGTGTGCGAGGGTGCATTGAAGCCACTCAGCTTTCTCACGAACTGCAACGCAGAGGCGCGAATCTCCTCATCGGTCGCGGGCGGTTCGAAGTTGAACAACGTGCGGATATTGCGGCACATGAAACACCTCTCTCGAACGCGGGAGACATTGAGCGGATGGAGGAGGGGGACTATAGGTGAAACGCGATCTCGTGCCTATCGTCCAGCCTGTCATTTCCCTGGGAGCGATGCATGCCGTCCATAGAAGCCAAGCCGCTGACAATTTCCCATGAGGCGTTTCAGGTCTCGGCTCTGCTGATTGCGCCGCGAACGGCGCGCGCCTGCTATGTGCTGGCGCATGGCGCCGGTGCAGGCATGGAGCATCCCTTCATGCGCGCGGTGGCGGCGGGCCTTGCGGAGCGCGACATCGCGACCCTCCGCTATCAGTTCCCCTATATGGAGGAAGGCCGCAAACGCCCTGACCCGCCCGCGGTCGCACAAACGGCTGTGCGTGCCGCGGCTGCCGAGGCTCAGCGTCGCCTTCCCGAGCTCCCGCTTTTTGCCGGCGGTAAATCCTTCGGCGCCCGCATGACCTCACAAGCTCAAGCTGCTGAGCCGCTGTCCGGTGTGCGAGGGCTCGTCTTTCTCGGCTTCCCCCTGCACCCCGCCGGGCGTCCCTCGCAAATCCGGGCGCGGCATCTCTCCGACGTGCGAATTCCCATGTTGTTCCTGCAGGGCATGCGCGACAGTCTTGCCGAGCTGTCCGAGCTCGAGCCCATGTGCCATGCGCTGGGTTCGCGCGCGACCCTGAAACTTTTTGAGCACGCCGATCATTCCTTCCATGTGCCGGTGAAGAGCGGACGAAAGGATGACGAGATCCGCGCCGAGCTGCTCGATACGCTCGCCGCCTGGATCGATCAGCACGCCAATCGTTAACCCAGCGGTAGAGGGGGACCAGTTACGTACACGGCGGGTCGACGCTTGCCGGCCCGCTTGCTATAGTCGATCCTTCGGCCTTGACGGCCCAAACGATAGGAGTGGCCATGGCGCCGCGTGCATATTGGAAGGGCTATCTGAAGCTGTCGCTCGTGTCCTGTCCGGTCGCGCTCTATCCGGCGTCGTCGAGCACGGAGCGCGTCTCGTTTAATCGGATCAACACCAAGACGGGCAACCGCCTGAAGCAGCAGATGGTCGATGCCGAGACCGGCGACGCCGTCGACAAGGAAGACATCGCCCGCGGCTACGAATACGCCAAGGGTCAATATCTCCTCGTCTCGGACGAAGAGCTCGACACGGTGAAGCTCGAAAGCACGCACACGATCGCGATCGACAAGTTCGTGCCACGCCACCAGATCGACGACCGCTATCTCGACAGTCCTTATTATCTCGCGCCGACGGATCAGGTCGGGCAGGAGGCCTTCTCCGTCATTCGGGACGCGATGAAGGACAAGAAGATGGTCGGGCTCGCGCGCGTCGTGCTCACGCGGCGCGAGCATGTCGTGATGCTTGAGCCGTTCGACAAAGGTCTGCTCGCCACCACGCTGCGCTACCAATATGAGATCCGCGACCAGGCCGGTTACTTCGAGGACATTCCGGAGCTGAAGCTCCCGGACGAGATGAAGGAGCTGGCCGCGCATATCGTCGACACGAAGGCCGGATCCTTCGACCCGAAGGGCTTCGAGGACCACTACGAAAAAAAGCTGGTCGATCTCCTGAAGAGCAAGCAGGCCGGCTTGCCGGTCGAAGCCGCAACCGAAGAGACCGCGCCGCCCCGCGTCATCAATCTCATGGACGCGCTGCGGGCGAGCATCGAAGCGAGCGGCAAGAAACCCGCGGCTGCAAGCACGGGCAAGCGCCGCGCCGGCAAGAAAAAAGCTTCCGCCTCTTGAGGGATGTCTGCTGAACCCGATACCTCCGCACTCAGGGGCAGCATCGCCTTCACGGGCCGGCTCGCCTCCATGTCAAGGGATCAGGCCTTCGCGCAGGTGCGCGCGGCGGGCGGAACGCCGCGGCGCGGCGTCACGCGGAACACGGACATTCTCATCGTTGGCGAACTCGGCTGGCCGCTGTTGTCGAATGGCAAGCCGTCGAGGAGCCTGGAGCTCGCGAAATCCCATGGCGTCGAGATCGCGAGCGAGCGCCGCTTCCTCGAATGGATCGGGCGCGCGGCGCCGGACGACCAGGTCAAGACCTATTCGGTGGCGCAGATCTCAGCCCTCTGCGGATTGCCGCCGGATGTCGTCGAGGAGCTCACGGCGTTCGGATTGCTTGATTGCCGCGAGGCGCATTATGGCTTTCGCGATCTGACCGCCGCCCGCCAGCTCGCGTCCCTGCTCGGATCGGGAATCGCGTTGTCGGTGATCACCGCGAGCTTGCGCGACATTCGCAAATGGCTGCCCGACGCGGCGCTGTCCAATCTGCGCCTTTACCCGTCATCGTCCGACACCATCCTTGTCGAGCATGTGAAGGGCTGGACCGACAAGAAGGGCCAATTCCTGCTGCCGGTCGAGAGTGCCAGGGAAGACGCCGACGAACTTTTCGAGCAGGCCCAGGCCGCCGAGGACTCCGGCGACACCGGCACGGCTGAGCGCCTTTATCGCAAGATCAAGCGTCTCGATCCCGACGACCCTGCAGCGCCCTTCAATCTCGGTAATCTGTTGCGGAAGACGGCGCGCGCCGTCGAGGCCGAGGCGGCCTACCGCGCCGCCGTCAAGATCGATCCGGCGTTTGCGGAAGCCTGGTACAATCTGGCCGACCTGCTCGATGATCGCGGCGAACCGGACAAGGCTATCGCCTGCCTTGCGCGGGCGCTCGACGGCGATCCGAACTATGCGGACGCCCTTTTCAATCTCGGGCTTCTGCATCAGCGCATCGAGCGGCATGACGAGGCCGCGGTGTTCTGGCGGCGTTATCTGGCACTCGATCAGGCTTCGCCTTGGGCCTCACGCGCGCAGCGTGCGCTGAAATATTGCGAGATGCGCATCGCGCAATCCTCTTGAGGCCTCGGCTGATCGTGGCGCCCCGCAAGCAAGCTTCCAAGCCCGCCACGCGCAAGGATCCGCTCAAGGACTACAAGCGCAAGCGCGATTTCGCGCGCACCTCCGAGCCCAAGCCCGAAGTCGCGCCCGGCGAAGGCTGGCAGTTCGTCGTGCAAAAGCACGATGCGCGGCGGCTCCACTTCGATTTGCGCCTGGAACTCGGCGGCACGCTCAAGAGCTGGGCGATCACGCGCGGGCCGAGCCTTGTCGCGGGCGAGAAGCGGCTTGCGGTGCGCACCGAAGATCATCCGATGCCATATCTCGATTTCGAAGGCGTCATCCCGAAAGGCGAGTATGGCGGCGGCTCCATGATCGTCTGGGATCGCGGTCGCTGGACGCCGGTCTTCGACGCCGAGAAAGGGCTGAAGAAAGGCCATCTCGAGTTCTCGCTCGACGGCACGCGCCTCAAGGGGCGCTGGCATCTCGTGCGGATGAAACCGAAGCCCGGAGAGAAGAGCGAGCCGTGGCTCCTCATCAAGGCCGAGGACGAGCATGTTCTCCGTCCCGGTCAAACGGAGATCGCCGAGACGGCGCTGACCTCTATGCTCAGTGGACGGACGACCGACGATGTCGCGGCCGAGGGCGGGTTGCGCGCCGATCATGCGGGGCGCGCCAAGGTGGCCGCGTCGCGCAAAAAGGCGCTACCGAAAATCGAGAACGTGAAAGGCGCGCGCAAGGGAATCCTTCCCGCCTTTCTCGAGCCCAGCCTGCCGCAAATCACCGCGCAGGCGCCGAGTGGCGAGCAATGGGTTCACGAAATCAAATATGACGGCTATCGCATTCAGGCGCGCGTCGATGGCGGCAAGGTCCAGCTTCTCACCCGCAAGGGCCTCGATTGGACGAAGCGCTTTCCCAATCTGGTGCCCGCGCTGCAGGGATTGGGACCGAGCTCCACGCTCATCGATGGCGAGGTCGTCGTCGAAGATGCCGGCGGCATTCCGAGCTTTCCGCTGCTGCAGGCCGAGCTGGAAAAAGGGCGCGGCGACCGCTTCCGCTATTACATGTTCGACCTTCTCTATTGCGAAGGCTTCGACCTGACGAAAGTTGCGCTCGTCGACCGCAAGGCGCTTCTCGAAAAATTCGCCGCAAGCTTGCCGGCCGCCTCGCCCATCCGGTTCAGCGAACACCTCAGCGATGACGGTCCGCTGATGTACGAGCACGCCTGCCGGCTCGGCCTCGAGGGCATCGTGTCCAAGCGCCGCGATCTTCCCTATCGCGCGGGACGTGGCGATCATTGGCTCAAGACCAAGGCCGTGCTTCGGCAGGAATTCGTCGTGCTCGGTTATGTTCCGTCCACGGTGGCCAAGGGAACGGTCGGCGCGCTTGCGCTCGGCTACTACGAAGACGGCGGGCTGCGTTATGCCGGTCGCGTAGGGACGGGGTACTCTGCCGAAGAGTCGGTGCGACTGCGCGTTGCGCTCGACACCATCGCGGTGAAGAAGAAGCCCAAGCTCGACAATGAGCTTCCCGTCGGGGCGGAAAAAGGCGTGCGCTGGGCCGAGCCGCAGCTCGTCTGCGAGGTCGAGTTTCGCGGCTGGAGCACGGATCGCTTGCTCCGCCAGGCCTCGTTCAAGGGACTGCGCGAGGACCGGCCGGCCGAGGAGATCACGCTCGAGCAGGCGCCGGCGAAGCCGGTCGCGGGCAAGAGTCGCCCGGTCGCACGTCTCACGCATCCCGAACGGATGCTGTGGCCCGAGCCGGGCGTGACGAAGGAAGGTCTCGCCGAGTTCTACACCGACATCGCGTCCTGGATTCTGCCGCACATCGCGGGCCGGCCTTTGAGCTTGATGCGCGCGCCGTCGGGTGTCGGCGAAAAGACGTTCTTCGCCAAGCACGCGTGGAGCGGCCTCGGAAAGTCCGTGGCGAAAGTCGATGTCGGCGAGCCCGAAGCGATGCTGGCGCTCGACGGCCTCGAAGGCTTGATGGAGCTGGTGCAGGCGAGTGTCGTCGAGATTCACCCGTGGGGATCGACGGTCAAAAATCTCGAGCAGCCCGACCGGCTCATCTTCGACCTCGACCCGGGCGAGGACGTGTCCTGGCGCACGGTCATCGAAGCCGCCTTCGAGGTGCGCCGCCGGCTCGCGGATCTCGGCCTCGAAAGCTTCGTGAAAACCTCGGGCGGCAAGGGGCTGCATGTCGTCCTGCCCATTACGCCGCGTGCCGACTGGGAGGAGGCGAAAACCTTCACGCATGACATCGCCAAGGCGATGGCGAAATCGCGCCCCGGCCTTTACGTCGCGACGATGAGCAAATCCGCCCGTCACGGAAAAATCTTCGTCGACTATTTGAGAAACGGACGCGGCTCGACAGCGGTCGCGCCCTATTCGACGCGCGCCACGCCCGTCGCTTCGGTCTCGACTCCGCTCGCGTGGGAAGAGCTGTCCGAGGGCATTCGCCCCGATCATTTCAAGATCGGCAATCTTCGACAGCGCCTCGGCATCCTCAAGGATGATCCCTGGGCGTGCCTTTTCAAAGTGCGTCAGGAACTGCCGGGCGCTCAATCCGCGGGCTGAGACATCGGCGTCCGTTCGCCGCGCGGACGCTTTTGCGCTCCAAGGGAGCCACCCGTCTCCGAGGCCCGCGTCTTCGTTCTGACCGTTTCCATCCACACCTCAATGCCGCGGGCTTCCGAGGGCGGCACACAGCCGAGAAGCAGGGAGCCGCAGGCGAGCGCCAGCTCCTCGCGCAGACGCATGGATGTGCACCAGCCTTCGGACCAGTCGAGCATGATGTTGACGGTCAGCAGGTTCAGATGCTCGGACAGCATCTCGACATCTGCGCCATCGCGCAGGCGTCCGAGCGTTCTCTGCTCGACGAACAGGGATTTCAGATAGTCCGAGTGACGCCGGACGACATCGACCAGAAACCGGGTCGGCGGAAAATAGGCGAACACCGAATTGCGCATGTAATTCGGACTTCGGATGACGCATTTCCAATACGTGTCCTGCATGGCCAGAAACGGATTGGGATAGGATTTCGCCGACGTCGCGTAGGACATCATCATCGCGACATGCTCGCCGACCGCCGCGTGGATGACCTTCTCCCGGCTGCCGATCAGATTGTAGATCGTCTGAACAGAGAGCTTCGACTCCTTGGCCAGATGCCGGACGGTTATGTCGGCACAGCCGCCTTGCGCCAGGATGTTGCGAGCGGTGGCGAAAATCTCTGCGCGACGTCGAATCTGCGGCATGGCGGTCGCTCCGCCATCGCCATCGATGAGCAGCGGGATCGGCTTCCTGAACAGAAAGGGCGTGCTCGCGTCGGGAACGTCCGCCTGCTCGGCCAACAAGCCGATCCCTTCAATATCAATCAGTTTGCACTCGGCGTGGGTGACGCTCATATGCAACCTCGAGAGCTGTTCAATCAACCCGGGAATTGAGGATTGCTGCGGAATAGCGGCAAACGAGCTTAAAGCAACACGGCCAGCACCAAGCTCAAATTTTTCGATCTCGCCGTGAAAATTTTTGCGCAAAGCTCGTGTCGTCGCGCACGGTGCGGCGCATCGCACCGCAATTCTGCTTTTTGGAGTTTCGGCGAAGCGTCGCTTCTTGCGACTTTGGAACATAAATAAAAAACGTTCCATTTCGAAATGAATCATAGAACACCTCCATCGGGACCACAACAACTTCGAAGTCCAGGACGACGTGGCGCTGCATTTTTCATTTGCAGTTGAAAATATTTCACTCCTCATTGGTGCAATAGCTCTGGTGCAGCTGGCACTGGCGCGATAACGGTTGGGGAGGATCGAGATATCCCGCTCGGAAAATAGACGAAACGAGCGTCAGGGAACGAGCCCGAAAAACAGTGGAAAACGATCCACAAGGGGGAGGGGAATGAAGCGCATCAACACGATTCACAAGGCCATTCTGGCGTCTGGCATGTTGTTGCTGGCCGCGCCTGATCTGGCGCTTGCAGCGGCGTCGGGAGGCGGGCTGGAGGAAATCGTCATCACCGCGCGCAAACGCGACGAGACGTCGCTTTCGGCGCCGGTTGTGGTGACCGCCGTGGGCGCCAAGCAATTGGAGCGCCTGGCTGTCACGAACCTCGACGGCGTCGCCCGTCTGGTGCCGCAATTGATGATCGGCGCCCATGGCGGCGCGGTGCAAGGCGGCATCGTATCGATGCGCGGCATTGCCGGACCGTCGGACAATCCGTTCGGCGACCAGGCGGTTTCCTTCAATGTCGACGGCGTGGCGATCGGCAAATCATCGGTTCGCCGCATGGCGGATATCGACCTCGAGCGGATCGAGGTGCTGAAAGGCCCGCAGGCGCTCTTCTATGGCAAGAACAGCCCGGGCGGCATCATATCGATCCGGACCGCCGACCCGACCCCCAACTGGGAGGCCAAGATTTCGGGCGGATATGAATTCGTCGCCCGCGAATGGCGCGGTGAAGGTTATGTGTCCGGGCCCATCAACGAGAAGGTCGGGATCCGCATCGCCGGGCTGTACAGCGACATGAAGGGCTATCTGAAAAATGATGTGCCCGCCAACACCTACCTGGCTTCGACCTCGTTCCCGCGCTCGCCGAAACAACATACCTTCTCTACGCGCCTGACGCTGAAATTCGAGGCCAATGACAGGTTCGACGGCAAGCTCAAATTCAATTACGGCAAATACACGAACCCCAGCGGCCCGGCCGATTTCAACGAATTCGTCGTTTGCCCCTACGGCGCCCGCCAGACCGGCTCCGGCGGTCCCTGCAAAGCAAGCAACCATATCATCGTTACGGGCACCGGCGCGGTTGCCGGGGCCTGGTCGCAGCAGGCCTTCAGGGATGGTCACGCGTACCAGGATCAGGATCAGATTCTGACGAGCCTGGAACTGAACTATCATGTTAGCGACAACATTCTTCTGACCTCGGTGACCGGGTATTACCAGACCAAGCTCAATCAGGCGGGTCAGTATGAAAGTGACTGGGCGGTCGCGCTGCCCAGCAACAATTTCCTGAAGCAACGCGAGTTTTCGCAGGAGCTCAGGATGACGACCAGCTATGACGGATTGTTGAACTTTTCAGGCGGCCTCTATTACGCCGACACCTTTGCACAGGGCGGTTCGCTCACTCTTCTGTACGCTTCCGACCCGTTAGGGGTGCCTTTGTTGAGCGCGGTCTTCGGTTTCCCCGTGCCACCCTTGGTCGCGTTTCCGATCAACGACTATGATCTCGAGCAGCATGGCAAGGCTTACTCGGCCTATCTGCAGATGATTATCAAGCCGGTGGAGAAGATCGAAATCGACCTGGGCGGCCGCTTTTCCCATGAAGCGAAGCGGATGGCCCATGTTTACACCAGCCCGATTGGCGTGTTTCCGCTGACGGCTGCCAACTCGATCCCGATCAACCCGACAAAAAAGGACTGGGACGACTTCTCGCCGGAAGTGACGGTGACCTATCGTCCAACCAATCAACTGACCCTGTTCGCTTCGTACAAATACGGCTTCCTGTCGGGCGGGTTCAATTCGGCGGCCGTCGATTACACCCTGTCGCCGGACATCAGCTACAATCCGGAAAAGATCCACGGGTTCGAGGGCGGCATCAAGGCACTGGTGCTGAACAACACCTTGCGTCTGAATCTGGCGGGCTACACGTACAAGATGTACGGGCTGCAATTGGCCAACTACGTCAATGCGACAAACACGATCCGCAACGCCGGCGGCGCCAAGATCGATGGGGTGGAATTCGACTTTACCTGGAGCACGCCGTTGCAGGGCCTGTCCCTGAACGGCGCGGCGGCCTACAACAAGGCCAAGTTTTCCAAATATGTAGACAATGCGCCTTGCTATAACGGCCAGACCATCGCCATGGGCTGCAATATCATTGGCGGCGTTCCCCTGCAGAATCTCAACGGAACGCCTTTGCCGCGCGCACCAAAGCTCAACCTGTCGGGTGGGTTCAACTTCGACAGGGAAATTTCGGATCGGTTCAAAATCGGATTGACCGGCGGAGTCACCTACAGCTCCAAATATTTCACTGACGCTTCATCGTCGCCAACGGGTGTCTCGCGTCCCTATACCCTGATTGATGCGTCTGTTCGGTTCGGTGACATACAAGATCGTTGGATGGTTGAATTGATTGGTCGTAACCTGACCGACAGATATTACTATCAGCAGACGAACGACGTGCCGTTCACCGGCAGCGCGCAGGGCGGGGTCACGGGCACCCTGGGCGACCGTTACGCCAACGTGTCGCGCGGGCGCGAAGTGATGTTGCGCCTGAGCTATAAGTTCGGCAGATAGGCATCTGCGCTCATAGCGTGGTGCCGAAAGGATGGTTCGGCCGGCGGGGCGATTTGCTCCGCCCGGCCGAACCAATGCGTCGGCGAACTTTCTGAAGGGATCGTAGCGGTGACCATCCCGTCCCATGTGCCCAAGGAGCTCGTCGTCGATCTCGATATCTACGCGCTGCCAAAAGGAGGAGAGGATCCGCAGCTCGCGTGGATGGACTTTTGCGGCAAAGGTCCGCTCGTCTACTCGCCGCACAATGGCGGACATTGGGTCGCGACGACGGCGGAAGACATTGCCGCGATGTTCCGCGATCCCAAGCGGTTTTCGAGCGAGGAGGTGAGCATCCCAGCGCATGCCGGACAGCGGCTGGTGCCCATCGAATCCGATCCGCCGTTTCACGCCGACTATCGTGCGAACATTCAGCGGATTCTCGCGCCCACCGCGGTGGCCGCGCTTGAAAACGAAATTCGCGCGCTCGCCGTCTCGCTCATCGAAAGCTTTCGTCTGAAAGGGGAGTGCGAGTTCGTTTCGGAATTCGGGCTCAAGCTGCCGCTGATCGTGTTTCTCAAAATCATGGGGCTTCCCGAGGACGACCGTCTCTATCTGCGCGAGTTGACGGAGGCCTTTGCGCGCCATCCCGACCCGGATGAAAAGGGGCGTGCCTATGGCGAGATCGTATCCTACCTCAACGATTGGATCGCCAGGCGGACGGCTGCGCCCGGAAACGATGCGATCTCTCAGCTCATCCAGGCCAAAGTCGGCGGGCGCGTCTATACGCGCGAGGAGGTCTCCTCGACAAGTGCGCTGGCGCTGTTCGGGGGCCTCGACACGGTGGCGTCCTCGCTCGCGTTCTGGGTTCTTCACCTGGCGGAGCACCCCGAGCATCGGGACTATGTTCGCGGCCAGAAAGGCAATCTTCTTCCGGTCATTGAAGAGCTGATGCGCCGCTTCGCGATTCCGAGCATGGGACGGATCGTGACCGAGGATCTGGTCTATAAGGGCGTGCAGATGAAGCATGGCGACAGGCTGCTCTTGTCGCCGATCATCCACAATCTGGACGAAGTGGTCGCAGTCCATCCGGAGCAGGTCGACTTTACCCGGCCCGCGCGACAAATCGGGTTTGGGACCGGTTCGCACATTTGCGTCGGCGCCCATCTCGCGCGCTGCGAGTTCAAGATCTTCCTGGAGGAGTGGCTGGCGCGGATCCCGGATTTCGAGGTGATCTCCGATCGTCCCCTCATCAAGCGGGCCGCGCCGACCAATTCGGTCGATGAGCTCTGGTTGCGCTGGGATGCACCGTCCCTTTGACCCGGGCCGACGGCCGTGACTAGATGGCGTCCGCGTTGAGCTCTCGCTTTAGCTTCACACAGGGAGATTGGCCGTGAAACATCTTGCCGCTGGCGTCCTCGCCCTGGGCCTCGTTGCGCTTCCCGCTCAGGCGGCATTGAAGCAAGGGCAGGCCGCGCCCGATTTCAACGCTCATGCGTCTCTCGCTGGGAAGGAGTTTCAATTCTCGCTGAAGGACGCGCTCAAAAAGGGGCCTGTCGTCGTCTATTTCTATCCGTCGGCTTATACGGGCGGCTGCAACATCGAGGCGCACACCTTCGCCGAGAACATGGACAAGTTCACCGCGGCCGGTGCGACCGTGATCGGCGTGTCGCGAGACAGTATCAAGCGTCTCAACGATTTCTCGTCGGACCCCAAATATTGCGCGAGCAAGTTTCCGGTGGCGTCGGATCCGAGCGGCGACATCGCCAAGTCCTATGACCTCGCTTCGTTGAATTACAAGGGCGTGAAGGATAGCCGCGGCGATGTGATCGATCACGAATTCACGGAACGGACGACCTTCGTCATCGGGCAGGATGCGAAGATCGTCGCGACCTTGTCGTCGGCGGACGACAAGATCGGTCCGGACGAGCACGTCGGCAAATCGCTCGCCGCCGTACAGGCGCTGTCGCAGCCGCGGTAGCGGCGCACGCGAGACCGCGATCACCCGGAACAGCGGGCTACATCCACGGTGTCATCCCCGGGCTTGACCCGGGGATCCAGGGGCCACTCGCTCAAACGCTTGGGACTCTGGATTGCCGGGTCAAGCTCGGCAATGACACGGCGATTGGGTTTTCACGCAGTGAGGAATGCAAACCGATCCAGGGCTTCACCCTATGGCTTGACCTGGCCTCGGATCTCGCCGCCCGGATGCTGTGAGGTGTGGACGTTGACGTAGGTCTTGCCCGCCATGAGATCGGCGGCCTGGGCATCGGTGAGCTTTGCGGATCCTTCCAGGGGATTCTTCATGCCGCCGGCGCCGAGGTCGACCATCACGCCGGCATTCGCGCCCGGCGCGGCCGGACCGTGAATGTGGGCGCCAACCGCATCGGCGCTCAAGCCGGAATAGGTCACCTTCCAATCGAGCGCGTGAGACTTCGCGTCATATTTGAGAACAGCCGTCCCCGTTCCCTTCGTTTCGATCGGCGGCACCTCGTCCGTGCCCTTCAACTCGACCTTGATGGTTTTTGTGTCCGCGCCGAGCGCCGGCGCCATCGCCCCATACACCAACAAAGCCCCGAACGCGGCATAGAAGAGTTTTCGCATCTGTCTTCTCCCATGGGTTGGCGAGCCAATGGGTGCCGGCCCGCCGTTCTCGTTGCCAGTGCTCAGAGCATGGGCCGTTTCATCGGTGATTGCGAGCGCAAAGGCCAAAGAGCGTTCCAGGAAAAGTGCCCGCGCGGCAGAGCCGCGCAATTCCCAATAAAGACGGGTGCGCAATGCGCGCCCAGCGGTTTTCCGTCCGGAAACGCGACAATCAAAGACTCTGGGCGCGCGCAGTCAAGGCTGAGTGCCCTTTCAGCACCTTCCAAGACCAGCGTCGGAGCGGGACAATCGCGGCCGTCCGGAGGAGTCCATGTCGGAAGAGTACACATCGCCATCGGCTCCTCAGGCCGGCCGTCCCGCTATGCCTGAAGCAAGCAACACGTCTCGCGCGGCCGCCTCATGGAGCACCGTCGCTGTTCTGGCGATGCTTTATTGGTTCGGCACGCTCGATCGGCAGATGATGTCGCTGCTGGTGACGCCCATCAAGCAATCCGTCGGCCTGACGGATCTTCAAATCGGTCTCGTGCAGGGGCCGGCATTCGCGCTGTTTTTCACGGCCGCGAGCTTGCCCATCGGGTGGCTGGTCGACAGGGTGAGCCGGCGCGCGGTCATCTTCTGGGGCACCATCGCCTGGAGCGTCGCCGCGGCGGCCTCGGGGCTTGCACATTCGTTCGGTCAGCTCTTCGGCGCACGGGCCGGTGTCGGCGCCGGGGAAGCAACGCTTCAGCCCGCGGCTTTCGCCATCATCGCCGATCTCTTTCCCGCGGAACGCCTCGCGATGCCGCTGTCGATTTTTTTGCTCGGCGCAAATCTCGGCAGCGGCATGTCTTATGTCCTGGGCGGCGCGGTTGTCGACTGGGTCGCACAGAGCGCGGCTGTCGTCCTGCCGGTGATCGGCCCCATCGCGGCGTGGCAAGTGGCCTTCCTGATGACAGGCCTGCCCGGGCTTCTGCTTGCGTTTCTCGTCTTCGCGGTCGCGGAGCCGAAGCGGTCGGGCATACCTGAGCCAGCGGAAGGACATTCGACCTTCCGCGATCTCGGCCGGCATTACCGTAAGCACGCACTTTTCTATCTCTCGCACAATTTGGGCTATGCCATGTGCATGGCCTTCGTCGTCGGACTGTTGGCGTGGAACCCCGCGTTCCTCAACCGTCACTTCGGCTGGGAGCTCGGACGGATCGGGCTTTGGTTGGGCGGAAGCCAAATCGCTGCGGCGGTGTTGGGGCTCGCCTTTCATGGCTGGGCCGTCGATCGCCTGTTTCGCGCCGGCATGAAAGATGCTCATTTGCGCTACTTCACCGTCATGTGTCCGTTAGGAGGGGCTCTGGCGGCCTTGGCCTACCTCGCGAACGATCCATTCGTGATGCTCGGATTGTTCAACCTCTCCTATTTCTGCGTCATGGCCTATCCCGGCATCGGAGCCGCATCGTTGCAGATTGCGACGCCGCCCGCGCTGCGCGGAAAGGCCTCCGCCGTTTATCTCATGGGACTGAACCTCGTCGGCGCCATGCTCGGGCCTTTGCTCGTCGCCGCCATCACCGAATACGTCTTCAGGAGTGAAGCCGATATCGGGCGCGCCATGAGTCTTTTCGCCGGAATCACGATGGTGCTTGCCACGCTTCTGTTCGCCGTCGGCCGAGGTCCGATGCGCCGCGCCCTTGGGGCTCCACAGGAGGGCGGGCGGTGATAGGATCGCGAGGTCCGCACTCGGGAGGCAACGCGAACGCTACGTCGTCACAGAAGAACGCAGTGATGCAGAAAGGACATTCAGCATGACCAAGACCCTTCGTCCCTGGGCCGAATATGTCGATCTCTTGAAGCCATCGGGAGATCTGCTGAAGCTGACGTGGCGGCCGAACGATCTGGAGTATCGCGCCGATCTCTATCGCCAGCTCGTGATGAATATCTCCTATGCCTATTTCCAATATTTCCAGTCGAATGAAACCCATCCGGAATTCATGCCGTTGTGGAATTCCGTGTACCTGCTGCAGCCCAATCCCGACGACGTCTATTATTACGCGCCGCTGGACGGAAAGCTCAGCTATCGGATCGTCGGCGATCGCGGCAGCATTCACATGCTGCATTTCCAATTCGGCAAGGGCATGATGGGCATGGTGTATCCGCCGGGAAAGCAGATCAGCTTCCTGGACGGCAGCGAGCTCAAGGTCGACGCCAACGGCAAATTCGAGTTCATCGCGAGCGCCGAAAAGCCCAAGGGCTATACGGGTGTGTGGCACCAGATCGATCCGGGTACCGATTTCATCATGGTCCGGATGCGCTCCTATGATTGGGGCAACGAGGCCGATGCGCGCATGGCGATCGAGTGCCTTGATGCGCCGCCGCTCAAGCGCCGCATGCCGCCGGAAGAGATTGCCGAGCGCTTGGAAGGCGCGCTGACGCTCTCCGAGCGCTGGAGCCGCCTCTGGTTCGAGTATCAGCTCGATCTCTTGAAGCGGATCGGGAAGAACGTGTTCGAGCTGAACGCCTTCGAAGGCATGGGTCTGCAGAACCAGTTCTATTGGACCGCGATTTTCGATTTCGAGCCGGGGGAGGCGCTGATCGTCGAGACGGATCTGCCGAAGGTGCGGCCCTATTGGAACGTTCAGCTGAACGATCCCTATTTCAACGCGGTCGAATATGTCTATCGGCAGGCGAGCCTGAACGGTCACACCGCCCGCGTCGATGCGGACGGGAAGTTCCGCGCCGTTCTGGCGCTTGAAGATCCCGGCGTGCCGAACTGGCTCGATCCGGCGGGCTTCAAGCAGGGCACGATTTTCGGCCGCTGGACCCAATGTGATTCAGCACCCGTGCCGGCGCTCAAGAAGGTGCCGCTGAAAGATGTGCGGAAACACCTGCCGGCGGACACGCCGGTCGTTTCCGCCGAAGAGCGTGCGAAGGTGCTGCGCGAGCGGCGGATCGGCGCCCAGTTGCGTCGCCGCTGGTAAAGCCGGTCAAAAAAGCGAAAAGAACTGGAGGACGTCGAGATGCGTGCAGCGGTGTTCATCAAGCCCGGCCAGAAGCTGGACCTTCAGAAACTACCCGATCCCACGCCCGGGCCGGATGAGGTGGTGCTGCGCGTCGAGCGCTGCGGTATTTGCGGAACGGACCTGCATTTCACGGAAGTTTCCGACGGCTTTCCGCCTCACTACATCGCCGGTCACGAGATGGGGGGCGAGGTCGTCGCGGTCGGGCGCGACGTGGATTTCCTCAAGGTCGGAGATCACGTCGTGCCGCATCCCATGCGCGGCTGCGGCAAATGTGCCGAATGTCTCGGTGGCTCGCCGTTCTGGTGTGCGCAGGCGACCATGAACATGGGCGGCTTCGCGCAATACAAGCTGTCGGGCGCGCGGGCCTGCATCCGCATGCCGCTGAGCTTGTCGCTCAGCGATGCCGCCATCGTCGAGCCCTTGACCTGCGGTCTTCTCGGCGCGTCGCGCGCCGAGATCAGACCCGGTGGCAGCGTCGCCGTGCTCGGCGTGGGCCCCATAGGGCTGTCGGCGATCTTCTGGGCTCGGCGGCTCGGCGCGGGACGCATCGTTGCCGGGGCGAGTTCGCGCCGGCGCGAAGATCTTGCAAAGCAGATGGGTGCTGATTCCTTTTTCGTGATGGACGACACGTTCATTCCCTCGGTGATCGAAGACCTCGGCGGCCCGCCGGAGTTCGTGCTCGAATGCATCGGCGCGACCGGCGTCATCGCGAAATGCATCGATCTCGTGCGTCCACGCGGAACGATCGTGGCCCTAGGCACGTGCTTTCACACGGACACCTTCGTGCCGATGGCGGCAATCATGAAGGAAGTCACGCTGCGCTTCGCCGTGGGCACACTGCTTTCTCAATTCAGAACCGTTGCGGATACGCTGGCAGCCGGGCATGTCGAGCCGCTCGCCATGGTCACCGACACGATCTCGCTGGATCAGGTCCCGGAAACCTTTGAGGCGCTCCGCCAGCGGACGTCTCAGTGCAAGGTGCTCATCGATCCCTGGCGGTAGGGGCTAACGCATGGCCTTTCGCTCCGCCGCCACCGGCACCGCGCGTTCGGCCTCCGCGTCGCGCGGCGTCATCTCGGCGCGCAGGCGCGGCAGCGCCTCCGGATAGGTCTCTTGAAGATAGGCCATCATGCGCTCGCGCACCTCGCAGCGCAGGTCGAAGGCCCGCGGTGAATCCTTGGCGCTCATCAGCATGCGAATTTCCATGGTGCGCTCTTTGAGGTCCGTGACCTGGAGCGCCATGATGCGGCCGTCCCACAGCTTCGAGCCTTCTAGAATCTCCTTGAGCTTGGCGCGGAGGTTCGCGACCTTGACCGTGAAATCGGTATAGAGAAACACGCTGCCGATCAAAGCCGCGCCTTCTCGTGTCCAGTTCTGGAACGGCGTCTCGATGAAGTAGTTCAGCGGCACGATCAGCCGGCGCCAATCCCACAGCCGCACGACGACGTAGGTCGACGTGATTTCCTCGACATTGCCCCATTCGTTCTCGATCAGAAGGGCATCGTCGATGCGGATGGGCTGTGTCAGCGCGAGCTGGATGCCGGCCGCCAGATTCTTGAGGATGGGCTGCAGCGCAAGGCCGACGACGATGCCGGCAGCGCCCGCCGACGCAAGCAGGCCGACGCCGAATTGGCGCACGCTGTTGAACGTCATGAGGGCGGCCGACACCGTCACCACGACAATCAAGGTCTCGGCGACCCGCTTGAGAATGCGCATCTGCGTGACGTGCTTGCGGGCGAGCAGATTGTCTTCCGCGTCGAGCTTGAATCGGCGCAGATGGAGCGTTGTCCAGATGTGCAACGCGGTGATTGCGAACCAGCCGAGAAGACCGATCACGCAGACGAGGATGAGTTGGTTGACGAGGGTGGCGCTTCGCTCGGGCAGGGGGGCGACCGTCGTCGCCGCGCGGATGGCCAGCACGAGAAAGATGAGACGCGACGGCGCTTCCGTTCGCGAGACGAGGGAACGGCGATAGAGGCTCTGATGGCGCACGAACCGGGTGAGCAGGCGGAAGGCGACGCTGTGCAGCCACCAGGCGAGAAGCACCGCCAAGGCGATGAGCGCCGTGCTCATCGCCCAGTCCGGAATCCATCCAAGCCTAAGCTCAAGCTCTGAAAACCATTTCTGCATGGAGCCCTCCCAATCCCAAGGGAACGGTTGGGGGCTCGGATTGTGCCGCAACTGCGATGAAATGTTCGCGCGTGCGAATGGTGGAGGGCTCGTTCTTGCGGCTGCGGACTGTACACTCGCACCGGGGACCGAATTCGGGGGACCGCGTGAAGAGCTTTCCGGCGTCGAACGCAGCTTACGAGAAATGGCTGGCCCAGCGTCTCGGTGGCGAGCGCGTGCGCGGCGATCTCCTCTACAAGCGCGAAAAGATCGCCACCGACCCGTTTACGTTTCTGCGCGGCACCTATTGGCGTTGGAGCGAGATCATCCCCACACTTTGTCCTGAGCTCACGGACGCGCCGTCCCTGCTCGCGATCGGAGATGTGCATCTCGAGAATTACGGCATTTGGCGCGATGCCGACGAGCGGCTTGTCTGGGGCCTCAATGATTTTGACGAAGCGGCGGTGATGCCATACGCGCTGGATGTCGTTCGCCTCGCGGTGAGCGCCTTGCTGGCGGATCGGACCGGCGGTCTCTCGGCGCGCGAGATCTGCAACGTGCTGTTGGCCGGCTACAGAGGAGCTCTTTCGGATCCGCGCCCCATCGTTCTCGAGCGCGACTTCGAAGAGTTGCGAACCTGGATTTTGTCCCGCGAAGAAAGCCGGAAGAAGTTCTGGGGCAACCTCGAGACACTCCCGAAAAAGCCCGCGCCGCCGCGCTATGTCGAGGTGATCAAAAGCACGCTGCCCGACCCCGACATGCCGTTTCGCACGGCACGTCGACGAGCAGGCGTCGGCAGCCTCGGGCGGCCGCGCTGGGTGGCGATGGGCGAGTGGTGTGGCGGGCCCGTCGTTCGGGAAGCGAAGGCGCTTCTGCCGTCGGCCTGGAACCTGAGCCACGCGCCGCAGGATCGCTCGATCCGAACGGCCGAGCTGATGGCGGGCCCGCATCGCGCGCCGGATCCCTCGCTCAAGGTCGCGGATAACATCGTCGTGCGCCGCCTCGCGCCCCATGCCCGCAAGCTCGAGCTTGGGGCGAGAGTGAGGTCATCCCTTTCGACGGAGATCCTGAGGCTCATGGCGTTCGAGATCGGCAATCTGCATGCGGCGGACCCGAAAATCGCGCACACGATCGAAACCGATCTCGCGCGGCGCCCGGAAGGTTGGCTAAGGTCGGCGGTCAAGCGCGCCGCCGCCCAGACACGGCGCGATTGGGAAGATTGGAGCCTGCACCTGCAGGCCCGCCGGCGCCCGCGCTAAAACGCTTCTTAATTTTACGAAAGCTAGAATGGTCGGAATGCGCCGCAGGATCCGGCGCGATTTTCCGGCGATTTCGTGACCAGAAACGAGTTCAAAGAGCTTTCCTTCATTCCGAAAGGCGACCAGTCGGCGCTTCAGATCAAGGTCGCCCAGCATCTTCTTGGTCAAAAAATCCTTAACACCGATCAGTTCGCTGCCGCTCTCGAGGCCCAGGCCGCATCGGGCTCGCATCTCGGCCATGTGATGCTCGGCAGCGGCATGGTGCGCGCGCTCGATTATTATCGCGCGCTGGCGAAGGTTCTCGGTCTCCCCTTCGTCGATCTCGATCTCGAGCCCTGCGACGTTTCCCTGATTAAGAAAGCGGAACGGCAGGATTATATCGACTACGGCTTTCTGCCCTGGCGGCGCGATCGATTGGGTGTCGTCATCCTGGCCGCAACCTCCATTACCCCGCGGCAGCACGCCTGGGCGGCAGCGCGCTATGGGCGCGGCCAGTACCGCTTCGTCATCACGTCGCGCTTCGACATCGATTGGCAGGTCCAGTTTCTGTTCGCGAAGGACGACCTGAATTTCGCCTGCGAGGCGCTCTACGATTGGAAGCCCGAGCATTCCGCAAAGGTCACCTTTACGAAGACGCAAGTTCAGGTCGCGCTCGCGATCTGCGCGGCGTTGCTCGTCACCTTTTTCGCGGCGCCCGTCCACACGTTGCAGACGGCGGTGCTGGTCGTCACGCTGAGCTACGCCGCGACGTTTCTGTTCAAGTTTCTGCTGACCTGGATCGGGGCCAGCCGCGATGTCGATATCCGGGTTTCGGACGCGGAGCTGCGCGCCTTCAGCGATGCACAGCTGCCGGTCTACACGGTGCTCGTGCCGATGTACCGCGAGGCCAAGGTGCTGCCGCTCCTCGTAAGCGCTTTGCGGAAGCTCGACTATCCCGCCTCGAAGCTCGATGTGAAGCTGGTCCTCGAAGAGGACGATCACGAAACCATCACGGCCGCCAAAGCGCTCGGATTGCCCGCGACGTTTCACATCGTGCGCGTGCCCGCTTCAGAGCCCAGGACGAAGCCCAAGGCCTGCAACTACGCGCTCACTCTGGCGCGCGGCGAGTTCGTCACGATTTACGACGCCGAAGATCAGCCGGAGCCCGATCAGCTGCGCAAGGCTGTCGTCGCGTTTCGCCGCTCGAGTCCATCGCTTGTCTGCCTGCAGGCGCGCCTGAATTATTTCAACGCCGAGGACAACTGGCTGACGCGTCTCTTCACCATCGAATATTCCCATTGGTTCGATTTCATGCTGCCGGCGCTCGATCTTCTGCGCGTGCCCATTCCACTCGGCGGCACGTCCAATCATTTCCGCACGGCGGAGCTGCGCCGCGTCGGCGCCTGGGATCCCTACAACGTGACGGAGGATGCCGATCTCGGAATTCGCTTCGCCCAGGAGGGTATGACCGTCGGCGTGCTCAGCTCGACCACCTTCGAGGAAGCAAACGGAATTCCGAAGAGCTGGATCAAGCAGCGCTCGCGCTGGATCAAGGGCTACATGCAGACTTGGCTTGTTCACATGCGCCGCCCCATCGATCTCTGGCGCACGATCGGGACGCGTGGGTTCCTGAGCTTTCACGTCTTCATCGGCGGCGTGCCGCTGGTCACGCTGCTCAACCCTATTCTGTGGGCCATGACGATCCTGTCGCTGGCGTTGCCGAAATCGTCGCTCGCCTGGCTGTTCCCCGGCGAGATCGCGCGCATCGCCGAATTCAACTTCGTGGTCGGCAACTTCTTTCTCGTCTATTTCGGCATCATCGCGTCGCTCAAGCGCAAGTACTACAATCTCGTTCTGTTCGGCTTCCTTCAGCCGTTCTACTGGCTGATGCATTCGATCGCGGCCTATATGGCGTTGTGGCAGCTCATCACAAAACCCCACTACTGGGAGAAAACCACGCACGGCACGAGCGCGCATACGGAGGAGGTGCTGGCGGGCCTGGCGGGAGGCCACGCCGCATGACGATCACGGGGATGACGGTGTTCTGGGCCATCTTCGCGGCGGTCGCGATCGTCCTTCTGCATCGGTCGCTGGTGCGGAACGGTTGGCGTGGACGCAACGCCGTGCTGTTCGTCGCCGGCCTTGCGCTCAATCCCCTCGTAATCTTAAGCCCGCTGCTCGGCTGGGCGCCCGCACTGCTCGCGGCGGCGATGGCGGTGCTTGTCGTGTCCATTCGGCGCCTCGAGTCCATCGGCGACGTGCAGGCTCAGATGTCGTTCGGAATTTTTCTGGGCGTGTGTCTCGCGCTGACGCCGTTTGCGATCGTGCTTATTCCGCTTCTCGTCTTTTTGGCCCCCGCCTTGAGCCGGGACGCCTTGCGCGACTGGCGCGCCTTCGTGGCGCTTCTCCTCGTCGCCGCGCTGCCGGCGGCGATCGTGGCCTTCGGCCTTTACGAGTTTGGCGTCTCTTTCAAGGTGCATCTGAAAGATGTCGTGGCGGCGCTTTCGGGGGCCGCGCCCGATCTCAAGGATCTCAGCTTCACGGAGATCCGGCCGCTGGGCAGCCCGATCCTGATCCTGGGGACGTGGCTGCTCGGTCCCGTGATCCTTCTCTTCGTGTGGTCGGACGGGCGCCGCTATGTGGCGAGCGCGGCGGCCGCCTTGGCGATTCCGGTCGTCATCATGATCGCCTCACCGGGCTTCGATTGGCCGGTCAATGCGATGGTGCCCGCGGTCGTCACCCTGGCCACAACCACGGCCTGGTTCGCGGGTGGGAGAATTCCTGAGCGCGCGCATCTCGCCGCGCTGATCGGTCTCACCTGTTGCACGCTTCTGGGCTGGGCGATCCTGTCGGCGAGCGCCCGTCCTGCGTCCGTCATACGCCTTCATCTCGCGTCGGAAGAGGACACGAGCTTCCGCGGCTAGAAGGAAAACCAGAGCGACGAGACGAGGGCGCGCTCCGCGGGAACATCGGTTCCCGCGACGGTCGCGAGCCCGCCGACCTGAAGCGAGACACGCTTCGTGACGCTCCACACCGCCGACAGCTCCACCTTGCTTTGACGTCCCTGGAAGACGTTCGTCTTGCCTTCGCCGATGGTCACGGTGTTGAACGACTGGGCGAGCAGCATCCAGCGCGGCGTGGCTTGCACGCCGACCGTCACGTCGGGCCTCAGCTCATCGCGGAACCCGTGCGCGCGGCCGCGATAGGCGAATTCGATATCGATGAAAGCGGGCTTTTTCAGAACATCGAACCCCGCGCCGTAAAGGACCCGGATCTCGCCGTCGAGGCCGCCCGAGGTGAGCACGGAGTTGCCGGGCGCGAGCAGAGTGCCCTGCACCGAGAACACTTGCCGGCCTTTCGTCCAGAGCCGTTGACGCAAGCCGAATTCGGTTTCGCCCATGCCCGTCACCGTCGACGAGGCGTCCGGATGCAGATGGGTCAGGCGGGTGTGGAAGAGGGCGGTGATGGCGGGCCGCAGGCCGTATTCGGCATAGAGCTCGTAATCTTCCTTGCGGAACTCGGGCGCCGACAGTGCGTCGCCTGAGCTGTCGAACGACTTCGAGGCCCGGCTGAAGGTCATGCCCGTGATGGCCTGGCCGCGTCCTTGATCCTGCGTCCAGGCGCCCGCATGGGCGCGCCCGGGCAGAGCGGCGCAGGCGGCGCTGGTCACGAGAAGACCCAGCAATGGGTAACGGAAGACGCGCAGGTTCACGATCAATCCCTCGAAGCCGCTGGAGCGGCAAATTTGCCTGATTCTGTCGTGCGGGGGATTTCAGTTCGATTAACCCCGTCCTCGTTCTGGCCTGAAACAGCCATTCGAGCTAACCTCGGGGCCTCGCGACAACACCGAAGGAGCACCGACCGTGCTTGGTGTCCACGCCCTCGAATTGGCGCGAATCCAGTTCGGCTTCACGATTTCCTTCCACATCATCTTCCCCGCGATCACGATCGGTCTCGCGAGCTACCTGGTGGTGCTCGAAGGCTTGTGGCTGGTCAGGAAGGACAAGGTCTTTCTCGACCTCTATCAGTTCTGGTCGAAAATCTTCGCCGTGAACTTCGCCATGGGTGTCGTCTCGGGCCTCGTGATGGCCTACCAGTTCGGCACCAACTGGAGCCCGTTCTCCGCGTTCGCCGGCGGCGTCACCGGACCGTTGCTCTCTTACGAGGTGCTGACCGCGTTCTTCCTCGAAGCGGGATTTCTCGGTGTCGCTCTCTTCGGCCTGAGCAAGGTCGGGCCGGGGCTCCACTTCTTCGCGACGATCATGGTGGCGCTCGGCACGCTGATCTCGGCGACCTGGATTCTCGCATCGAACAGCTGGATGCAGACGCCGCAAGGCTTCGAGATCATCGACGGCCGCGTCGTGCCCGTCGACTGGCTCAAGGTCATCTTCAATCCGTCTTTCCCGTATCGGCTCGTCCACATGGTCTCGGCCGCCTATCTCGCGACGGCGTTGTTCGTGGGCGCGTCCGGTGCCTGGCATCTCCTCAAGACAAACGACACGCCGGCTATGCGCATGATGCTGTCGATGGCGATGTGGATGGTGCTGGCGACAGCGCCGGTGCAGATGTTCATCGGCGACCAGCACGGTCTCAACACGCTGAAATATCAGCCCGCGAAGATCGCGGCGATGGAAGGCCACTGGCTGAACACGCCGGGCGAAAGCGTGCCGCTCATCCTGTTCGGCCTGCCCGATATGAAGGCCGAGAAGACGCGCTTCGCCGTCGAGGTTCCGCATCTCGGCAGCCTCATCCTGACCCATAGCTGGGACGGGCAGGTTCCCGGCCTCAAGGACTTCGCGCCCGAGGACCGGCCGAATTCCACCATCGTATTCTGGACGTTCCGCATCATGGTCGGCCTCGGCGTGCTGATGCTTTTGCTCGCGCTGTGGGGACTCTGGGCGCGCGTCCGCGGTCGGCTCTACAGTGCCAAGCTCTTTCATCGTTTCGCCGTTCTCATGGGACCCGCCGGTCTCGTCGCTATTCTGGCGGGCTGGATGACGACCGAGGTCGGCCGCCAGCCTTGGGTCGTTTATGGCGTGATGAGGACGAAAGATGCCGTCACCCCTCATTCGGCGCTCGAGCTTTCCGCCGTGCTGGCTCTGTTCGTCGTGGTGTACTGCGCCGTGTTCGGCACCGGCATCGGCTATATGCTGCGGCTCGTGGCGCGCGCGCCCGAGGGGCTGGGCGACGACGCTGGTGGGGCGCACAGGCGTCCGGCACGGCCGCTATCGGCGGCGCCGGGCGAGGCGGGGAGGAGCCGACATGGGAATTGATCTGGCGATCCTTTGGACGCTGCTCATCGCCTTCGGTCTCATGATGTACGTCATCATGGACGGCTTCGATCTCGGCATCGGCATCCTGTTCCCGTTCATCCCGGACATCGAAGATCGCGACACGATGGTGAATACGGTGGCGCCCGTTTGGGACGGCAACGAGACGTGGCTCGTGTTCGGTGGCGCGAGCCTGCTCGCCGCGTTTCCGCTCGCCTATTCGATCCTGCTCAGCGCGCTCTACATTCCGCTGGTGCTGATGCTGATGGGCCTTATCTGGCGCGGCCTGGCGTTCGAATTCCGTTTCAAGAGCCCTCATCGCGCTTTTTGGGACAAGGCGTTCGCCTGGGGCTCCTACGTCGCGAGCGTGACCCAAGGGATCGCGCTCGGCGCGTTCATCAACGGCTTCAAGGTGACCGGCCCGTCCTATGAAGGCGGCGCGTTCGATTGGCTGACACCGTTCAGTCTCTTCACAGGCCTCAGCCTTCCCCTGGCCTATGCGATGCTCGGCAGCACATGGCTGATCCTGAAAACCGAAGGCCAGCTGCAGCGCCGCATGATCCGCCTGGCGCGTCCCATCACGCTCGCCGTTCTCGCCATGATCGGCATCGTCAGCCTTTGGACGCCGCTCGCGCACCCACAGATCGCCGAGCGCTGGTTCAGCCTGCCCAATCTCTTTTTCTTCGCGCCGGTTCCGATCCTCGTGTTGGCGGTATCGGTGGCGATGTTCGTCGCGCTCAGGAAAGAGCCGAACGCGCTACCCTTCTGCCTCGCGCTGGCGCTGCTCTTTCTGGGCTATAGCGGTCTTGCGATCAGCTTGTGGCCGCACATCGTTCCGCCGAGCCTCACGATCCACCAGGCCGCCGGGCCGCCCCAGAGCATGGGCTTCGCGCTGGTCGGCGCGGTGTTCATTCTGCCCTTCATTCTGGGCTACACGGTCTGGTCCTATTACGTGTTCCGCGGGAAGGTGACGCGCGGCGGGGGCTATCATTGACCACGCCGAACCAGCAGCCGTCATGGCCTCGGCGCATCGCATGGCTGGTCTTGATCTGGGCGGCGAGCGTCACGGCGCTCGGCGTTGTGGCGCTCGCTCTGCGTTTCCTCATGAAGCTTGTAGGTTTCGCGTGACTCTTCTCTCGGACCTCATCCTGAGGAGCAAGCGAAGCTTGCGTCTCGAAGGATGGGCTGTATGCTCTGAGTTTGGTCCCTTCATCCTTCGAGACGCCTGCTGCGCAGGCTCCTCAGGATGAGGTCCGAGAGGAAATCCAAGAACACAAGCGTGTTTACTCCGCGCTTTGCGTGCGCAGCGCGGCGACCTGCTTCGCCGTGATTTTCGACGGCGTCGCGCCGTAGCGGGCCGTCACATAATTGGCGACGGCGGCGACCTCCGCGTCGGAATAGGCGTGACCGAAGGCCGGCATGAAGCCCGTTATGCCGAGCGCAGTTCGATGACTGCCGGAGAGAACAACCTGGGCCACGTTGACGCCGGTCGGATCGTTGATAGCGCGCGCGCCGTTGAGCGTCGCGAACGGCGTGAGCGTGCCGTGACCGTCCCAATTGTGGCAGCTGGCGCAGGCGCCTTCGAAAATCTTTCTCCCGCGCGGGTCGGTTTTCGGCACGTCGAAGCTCGCCACCACCGTCGCGGGCTTTGCCGCGGGCGCCGGGAAGCGCGGCGTTTCCTTCGCCGGCACGCTGCGTAGATAGGTGATGATCGCCTGGATGTCGCTCGGAGCGAGATGGGAAAGGCTCAGATCGATGGCTTCGCCCATCGGGCCTGTCGCGGTGCCGTGACCGCTCGCATGGCCGACCGCGAGATATTGGCGAAGCGCGTCGTCGCTCCAGCTC
>Ga0081455_10001841_pt1 | contig 25522 bp, 21 predicted proteins | sample TabmetS3T2R1_FD_70207 | JGI IMG/M metagenome (GOLD analysis project Ga0081455, IMG submission 70207) | Tabebuia heterophylla rhizosphere microbial communities from the University of Puerto Rico - S3T2R1 | ecosystem: Host-associated > Plants > Roots > Rhizosphere ...
CCGCCGCTTCCGCTCCTCTCCCGGCGCCGAGCGCTTCTTCTGCGGCCGCTGCGGCACGCCGCTGGCCTATGAGGGCGCGCGCTGGCCGGACGAGGTGCATCTGCTGGTGACGACGCTCGACGACCCCGGCGCCGTGCCGCCGCGGGGCCATATCTATGTCGGCCAGAAGCTGCCCTGGGTGCGCCTCGCCGACGGCCTGCCGCGTTACCGCACCACAGCCGGCGAAGGCGGGCCGATGGCGGACGGCGAATAGCACCGCCCTTGCACCGCGAGCTGTGCCGCCCCAGGTGAACGGCCGCGACATCAACCGCCGAGCTCCGATGCCGAACGCCTTCCGCCTCGCCCTGCAGCAGATGACGTCCGACCCGGCGATCCGCCGGGTGCTGTGGGTCAGCTTCGCCGCCACCATCGCCCTGGTGCTGACCCTGCCCGGCCTGGCCGGCTGGGGCCTGGGCCAGCTGCAGATCGCCAACTGGGCCTGGGTCGACACCACGCTGGACGTGCTGGGCGGTATCGCCGTGCTGGCGCTGGGCATCCTGCTGTTCCCGGCCATCGTCGGGCTGGTGGCCGGCCTGTTCCTGGACAGCGTGGCCGATGCGGTCGAGGCCCGGCACTACCCGGCCCTGCCGCCGCCGCGGCGGCAGCGGATCGGCGAGATGATCTGGGGCGCCGCCCGCTTCTTCGTCCTGCTGGTGGCGGTCAACCTGGTCGCGGTCGGCATCGTCCTGATCGTGCCCGGGGTCAACCTGATCGTGTTCTGGGCGGTGAACGGCTATCTGCTGGGCCGCGAGTATTTCGAGCTGGTGGCGGCGCGGCGGCTGGAACCCGCGGCGATGCGGGCGCTGTGGCGCGAACGCCAGGGCCGCTTCATCGCCGCCGGGCTGGTGCTGGCCGTGATCCTGATGATCCCGATCGTCAACCTGGTCGTCCCGGTGCTGGGCGCCGCCTTCGTCACCCATGTCTTCCATCGCGCCGTCCCGGCGGGGTCGGGCCGGCCCGCCACCCGCGGCGCCATCGGATGAATTCGCCGTAATTCAGTCGCAATTCCCGCCCTATGGGGAACGGGCATGGCCGTGGCGGGTTGATCGCCCGATAAGCATCCGTGCTACAGTCCCGCGCCCATCGCTGATGGGACATCGACTTCCGGAATCACAACAAGCAGGGGGACACCCGCGTGTTTCGTCGACGTAACCCCGCTGGCGGAGGATCCGACGGCGGCGCCGAGCGGCCAGTCGAGCGTGTTGAGAAACTCGTCATAGGCGAGCGTCGCCGCCACCTTGAGCCGGCGGCCACCGATGATCGCGGGCGTCGCAAAAGCGCTGGCGGACAGCGAGAAGACGATGATCGCGCCCGACAGCACGCCCGGCATGATCTGCGGCATGATGATGCGGCGGATGATGGTCGCGGGTCCCGCGCCGAGCGACATCGCGGCATTCTCGATCTGCGGATCGAGCCGCTGCAGCGCCGCCCACACCGACAGCACCATGAACGGCATCATCACATGCGCGAGCGCGACCACCATGCCGGTTTCGGTGAACATGAAGGGGATGGGCGAACGGATCGCGCCGAGCGACATCAGGAGCTTGTTGACGAGGCCGTTATTGCCGCCGAACAGCAGCGCCCAGCCGAGCGTGCGCGCCACCACGGAGATCAGCAGTGGCCCGAGAATGACCAGCAGGAAAAAGCTCTTCCAGCGGCCGCTCATGCGGTTGAGGATGTAGGCTTCGGGCGCTCCTAACAGCGCGGTGAGCAGCGTGGTCAGGATCGCGATCCGAAACGTCCGCCAGAACATCTCGGCGTAATAGGGATCGGTCGCGATCTCGTGCCAGTTCTTCAGGATGAAGACCGGCTCGATGCCCTTGTACTGGCCCCAATCGTGGAACGACAGCATCACGGTCATCGCCAGCGGAATCACCAGCACACCGATGAACAGCATCAGCGCGGGCGCCGCGAGCGCCCAGGGCGCGCGCGCGGTCGGCGCATCCGCCGTCGCCGCGGCGTTCGCCGCAGCCGTGTCGGCGGCCGCGCTCATGCGGCGCCTCCGGCGCGCAGGCTCATATCGTCCACCCGCCAGGCAAGGCGAACCGCGTCGCCTTCGGCAGGCTGCGTCTGGCCGTCGTTCTGGCGGATCACGATTGCCGGACCGCATTCGCTCTCGCACTGGAACAGCCAGTGATTGCCCTGGAAGATGCGGGTGACGATCTTCGCGGCCAGACCAGCATCGCCGAAGCCGATCCGCTCGGGGCGGATGCTGATCGTCACAGGCCCGCTAAATCCGGCCGGCGCCGGCGCGCTCCAGGAGCCTGCGACCAGCCGCACAGGTGCATTCGTGCGATCGATGGTCGCGGCGAAGTCGTTGGTCTTGCCGAGGAACTGCGACACGAAGGCCGAGGCCGGTCGTTCGTAGGTTTCCTGCGGCGTGCCGATCTGCTCGATGCGGCCCTGGCTCATCACCACGATCCGGTCGGACAGCGACATCGCCTCGTTCTGATCGTGCGTGACCAGGATCGTGGTGGTCCCGAGCGTACGCTGGATCTGGCGCAACTCGATCTGCATGCCCTCGCGCAGCTTGGCGTCGAGGTTCGACAGCGGCTCGTCGAGCAACAGGACGCTTGGCCGGATCACGAGTGCCCGGGCGAGCGCGACGCGCTGCTGCTGGCCGCCGGACATCCGGCGCGGATAACGCTCCTCATAGCCGGCGAGACCGACCATCGCGAGCGCGGCACGAACACGCTCCGCACATTCGGCGCGCGGCACCCGCCGCATTTCGAGGCCGAAGGCGACGTTTTCCGCCGCCGTCATGTGCGGGAACAGCGCGTAGCTCTGGAACACGATACCGAGCCCGCGCCTGGCCGGATGCACCGACGTCAGGTCCCTCCCCTCCAGGCGGATCGCACCGCGCGACGGATCGAGGAAACCCGCGATCATCTGCAACGTCGTGGTCTTGCCGCAACCGGAGGGACCGAGGAAGGAGACGAACTCGCCCTTGCCGACCGCAAGGCTGAAATCGTCGACGACCGTCTGCGCCCCAAACTGTTTTGCGACGCGATCGAGCTCGAGATAGGCCATGGTGCTGTTCCGGTGCTGCGATCAGCTCAGCGCTCGACCTCGCGATTCCAGCGCTTGGTCCATTCCTCGCGCTTCTCGTTGATCACCGTCCAGTCGGGATTATAGAGCTTCGCCGCGCGCTCGCCGATCGGGGCCATCTTGCCGAGCTCCGGCGGGACCACGACGGACTTCAGCACCGGGCCGTAGCCATAATCCTTCAGCAACACGAGCTGGATCTTCGGATCGAGCAGCGCCTTGACGAAGCTCGATGCCAGCGGCGAGGCGTTGGGCTTGGCGACCGGGCATGCGCTGGCCAGCAGCGTGGCCGCGCCTTCCTTCGGATAGACGAAGTCGACGGGGAAGCCGGTGTTGGCAAAACTCTGCACGCGGCCCGTGCCCCAAACGGCCAGCACCGCCTGGCCGGACTGGAACAACTCGGTCATCTTGCCCGGCGACGGCTCATAGGCCAGCACATTCGGATTGATCTCATTCTTGAAGATCTTGAAGCCGGCATCGACATTGGCTTCGCTGCCGCCATTCATTTTCGCGAGCATCAACAGCGCTTCCAGGCCGTAGGTGTTGTTGATCGGCGGTATGACGAGCTGCTTCTGGTATTTCGGATCCTTGAGATCGTTCCAGGAGGTCGGCGGCGCCCAGCCTTTCTCGGCGAACACCTTGGTGTTGTACATCAAGCCGGTGGCGACGATGCCGATCGCGACCGCGCGATCATCCTTGTAACGCGCCGCATCGTGGAGATCGGCGGACAGGCCATCGAGCTTGCCGCAGAAGCCGAGCTGAATCGCCTGGTACATCGGACCGTCGTCGACGATGGCGACATCGATCTGCTGATTGCCCTTCTGCGCCTGCAGCTTGGCGAGCGTATCGGTCGAGTTGCCGGCGACATATTCAACCTTGACGCCGCCGTTCGCCTTTTCGAACGCCGGGATCACCTCGTCGCGGATCGTCTTCTCGAACGAACCGCCATAACCGGCGACATAGAGGGTCTTTTGCTGGGCCGAGACGACCGACGGAGCCGCGGCCAGCGCCGCAATGCTGACCGCTGTCAGAACGCTGAGAGATTTCATGGGGGGACCGATCTCCAATACCGGGGCGAGGCTGACGATCTAGCCGCCGAAGCATCCGCCGTGCGGCCGAGGAGCTTTTGACCCCAATCTGCCGAAAAAACGGGCTGTCTCCAGCGTTGATGAAAAAGATCGCAACGAACCCTTCCGTCGTCCAATGAATAATGGCACGCTCTACATGCCTGAATGTTATGGATGAGGTCATGGAATGGCGCGGATCAATTCGCGGCAGGTGGAAGCCTTTCGCGCAGTGATGCTGACCGGCAGCGTGACCGAGGCGGCGAAGTTGATCGCAGTGACGCAGCCGGCGGTGAGCCGGTTGCTGCGTGATTTCCAGGCGCTGTTGAAGATGGAATTGTTCGAACGGCGCGGCACCGGACTGGTGCCGACCGCCGCGGCGATCGCACTCTACACGGAAGTGGAGCGTTCCTTTGTGGGCCTCGAACGCATCACGGCGGCGGCCGAGGAGATCCGTGGCCGCCGCACCGGCACCTTGCGGATCGCAGCACTGCCGGCGCTCGCGAACGGTTATCTGCCGCGCCTCGCCGGACACTTCCTCAAGGAACGGCCCAACCTCAACCTCGCCTTTTTCGGAGTAATTTCACCGATCGTCGTCGACTGGGTGCTGAACGACCAGTGCGACGTCGGCTTCGCCGAAGTGCCGATCGCCCATTCCGGCCTGTCCAGCCTGCGGCTGCCGGCGCCGGCACGCGTCGCGGTTCTGCCCGCCGGACATCGCCTCTCGGCAAAGGAGGTTTTGGAGCCGCGCGATTTCGAGGGCGAGACGTTTATTTCTCTGTCGGCTGGCTCAACTGGCCGGCACCTGATCGACCAGGTCTTCAATCGCGACGATGTCCGCCGCGTGCTGCGAGTCGAGACCGCACTGTCGGAGATCATGTGCGGGTTGGTATCGTCCGGGCTCGGGGTTGCGATCTGCGATCCCTTCACCGCTCAAGAGTTCGCAACGCGCAGCGTCGTCGTGCGTCGCTTCCTGCCGCGCATCGATTTCGAATTTGCTGCCGTTTTTCCTGCACAACGCAGCCCCTCGCCGGTTGCTTTGGATCTGGTGGAAACAATGCGACGGGCGCTCGGCGAATTGGATGGGCTGCTTGATCGTCAGACGGACGCCTGACCGTCTTGGCAAACTCCGGATTCAAATCGGGGCGGCGCAACACCGGGGGCGGCTCGCCCCCGATGCAGCAATGGTTGTTGGGCGCACCAGGACTCGAAGGCGCTTACAAATTGTTTTGTAGATACTCGAACACGTAGTCGGCGTCGTTGCTCGAATTGAAATTGACCTCGTACTCGATCGTGCCATCCTTGAGCGCAACCGTGCGCTGCGTTCCAAAACGGCAAGTCAGGCTTTTGATCTTCTGTTTGACGGCTTCCTTGCCGGCCTGGGAGTCACAGACACGCCGCACGGCTTCGAGAGCTACGCCGCAGTAACCGTAGGCGCTGTAGGTCTTCCGATCTTCCGGCGTCGGCGGCTTCGACCAATCGAACTTCGCTGTGAGACTGTTGCCGCACCGCTCGTTGGTGGTGGTGGCTTCTCCCGTGAGATACTTCTCCTGGTCCGCGAAATACTCCTTGTCCTTGAGCGATTGCGCAAACGCTACCGAGGAGAGGATCGTGAGCCCGACGAGGGCGAGACCGACGTGGATATTCATAGCTGCCAACTCCGAATTAGATGTTCATGCGCGCATCCCGTGCGAGCACGGCGTCCGGCCATTGTGACTGACCCAGGGATAGACGGACAGCGGCGGCGATTTTCCTGCGTCATCGCAGCACCTGGAGTGATGCAGCTTGATTGAAGCATTTTGAATAATGAATGCGCCCTACTCAACATGAGTGTCGGTCGCAAAAACTCCGCATTTACTTCTCACTTCTCCCTGCGCTTATCAGCAATACCGCATCCCGCGGATTGTCGTGATGCTGTGAGGTCTACCATGTCCGGACGTTTCCGAATGACCGTCGTCGGCGCCGCCCTCACCTTGATCATCAGCCAAGGTGCCCTCGCCGCGGAGAGTGGCCCGCGGCTTCGCATCGGCCATTACAGCACCGGCACGGGATTGATGGGCTTTGTGATCGACCGCATGGGAACGCCGATCAAGCTGCGCTTCGACGGCTCCGACGAAATCCTGGCCGTGACCGCCGAGCCGGCTCCATACAATTCGATCACCCTCAAGCGCGATGACGGCGTCTCGGTTCTTCGGATCTACGAAACGGGCCGCATCCTGGTATTCAGCGACAAATTGTCGGGCGGTTCGGCCGACGCGTTTCGCGACCAGGAAGCCGAGCCGCTCGTCGTCAAGAAGGCAACGAAGGAGCAGGCCGAGACCGAGGCTGAGTCCCTCGGGCGCAAGCTCAGAGGCGCGGGCGCCCCGGCGCTCACGATCTCGCTCGACGCGCCGCGCCTGTCCGATGACTCCGCCGCTTGGTCCGCCATGGCGGACGCAATCGCGGTCACCGGAAGCACGCTGGAGGAGATGCTCACCTCACCGATCGCACGCGAGATCATCGCGGCGAAATTGCGGCGCGTCGTCATCCGCGACGCCGACCAGGTTGACGTCAAGCTGGCGGACGACGCGCTGATCGTGGAGGTCAAGGCGAAGGAGGCGGTTACAGGCCGACCGTCCTCGGCGCGCCTCAAGTCGGCGATCGGCGACCTCCTGTAGCTGAATTTTTACCCGGGGCACAAATTTACAGCAGCCGACGCGGAGAAAAATCCGCGCCGGTCCGTCTCTCTATCGTGATGTGGTGGCGACGGCCGCAGGCCGTCTTGAAATATCACCGCAATTTGGTGCGCTATCTTGTCAGGAAAGAGAGGAATCCAATGTCGGGTCTGATTACTGGGCTGGTTTTGCTTGCGCTCGGCGCCCTTGCGGCCGCTTCGAGCATCGTCGCGAGGCGTCCGGACGCGAAGGCGTATATCGAAATGATGGTACCTTACCAGGGATGGTTCGGATTCATAACCTGCCTGTGGGGCGCCTGGATCATCATCAGCGCGATCATCAACCTGAACTGGTTCAGCTATGTGCCGGTCTGGTGGTTGACCTACCTCGCGACCGGCCTGCTGATTGCCTCGCTCGGCCTGCTGCTCGGCTATGCCTTGCTGACGAAGTACATTCTCAATCGCAGCGTTGAAGCGGCACAGCGCGGCGAGCAGATTCGCGCTGCCATTGTCCCCTATCAGACCATGCTCGGCTATGCCGCGATCGTTCTCGGCCTATGGACGATCGTCGCTACGTTTCTCTATCGTATCGCCTAGAGTATGATCCGGAAAATCACGCCCGTCGGACCCCGATTGGCACCGATTTTCCGAAAAGATCATGCTCAACAATAAGCTAGGGCGCGATGACGATTCATCTCGAACGCATCGCGCCCCTTGCCTGCCGGTGGGGCGTCTCGGCTCGTCATCAGCGTGACCATCAGCAATCTGGACCATTTTCATTACTTGCTGAGCTGCTCAACGTCCGTTACGCGCCCATCATGAAGTTCGCGGCCAGCATGCCGACCCGGAGCATGCACATCATCCGGCCACAGAGCTCACCAACAATGAGTTGACGGATAATGGCGCTCAACCACCAGACAGTTTAGCCAACCGGACCAGACAGCCGCTCCACGAGCCCGCCATAGCATCGACGAGAACATTCATGCCAAGAACACACCTGTGCCTTGCGATCCTCGCGCTGAGCGTCGCGATAGGTTTCGCCACAACCGCACGCGCGGAGAAACGCGTTGCCCTGCTGGTCGGCAATAACGCCTATGAGAACATTCCAAGGCTGCAGACCGCCGTCAACGACGCGCGCGCGGTCGGCACCGCACTGCGCAAGCTCGGCTTCTCGGTGATTTCCGTAGAGAACCAGTCGCGCCGCGCCATGAGCGAGGCCATGCTCGCCTTCGACAAGGCGATCGAGCCTGGCGACACCGCGCTGTTCTTCTTCGCTGGACACGGCTTCGAGATCCAGGGCCAGAACTACCTGCTGCCGACGGACATCCCGGAGGTCCGCGAGGGACAGGAAGAGCTGATCCGCGATTCCGCAATTCCGGCCGGCCGGATCATCGACCGGCTGCAGGGGCGCGGCGCCCGCACCGTGGTGCTCGTGCTCGACGCTTGCCGTAACAATCCGTTCGAGCGGCCGGGCGGACGCGGGCTCAGGGGCAGCGGCGGTCTCGCAGCGATGACGCCCGCCGAGGGCGTGTTCATCATGTTCTCCGCCGGCGCCAAGCAGACCGCGCTTGACCGGCTATCCAGCACCGAGCGCGCCGCAAACTCCGTGTTCACGCGCAACCTGATACTCCGGCTGGCGGAGAAGGACCTGACGCTGGTGCAGATTGCCAAGCGCCTGCAACTCGAGGTCCGGCAGCTGGCGGCGAGCGTTGGTCGCGACCAAACGCCGGCCTACTACGATCAGGTCGTTGGCGAAATCGTGCTCAACGCAAGCGGACGCCTCACGCCTGCCGACCCACCGCCACCACAAACTGCGGCTCTGCTCTCCGACGTCGACAAGCGCGCCACCGAGGCAGTGCCGGCTTCCCCGGCCGATCCTGAGACCGCCGAGCTCGACGCGCTGGCGGCCGCGAAGAGCTGGAGCGAGCTCCGCGGCCACCTGACGAAGGTGAGGCCGACGGCGCGCGACGCCCATTGGGCTTCGTTGGCCGAGCAGGCAGCGATCGGCGAATTGACTCCGCTTGCAACGTCGCCGCGACCGTTTGACGATCGGCTTGCGGCGCTCGAGCACTATGCCACGACCTTTCCGATCCTGAACGACAACCCGAAATTCCTGGCCCTGCGCACGTCGATCGGCCTGTCCGCGTTCGGCGACTGCCTTGAGCAGGCCTACGCCGCCGATTGCCGCCGGCAACTGGAGAGCTTCGTGCGCACAACGCCCAAGAACGTTGGTATGGTGCGCGTCGACCTCGCGCGTGACGCCGCCCGTCTCGTCGGACGCAAGCTCAACCGCTCCGCCGCTGCGCCGTTTTTCGCCATCGCCATCGAGGCGCCGGCCGAAGCGAACGCGGCGGTCTGTGCGGATCCGGATCTGACGGACGCCGTCATTGCCGCGCTCGGCCGGCCTCCCGATTGGAATGAGGCCAAGGCCGCGGGGGCGCTTACGGAAGCCTGCTGGACCACACTCGGCACCGCAGTGGTGGCGCAGGTCGCGCGCGAGGCCGGCGAGAGCTATTACCTTGGCAATGCTTGTCCGATACTGCTGCAGCGCGACGCCTTGACAGGACTGCGCGCGGCCCGCTGCCGGGAAATCAAATCGCGATAAGCGAGATAGTCGCTGCAGTCGCGACCATCACGGTCGCAAACATTTCCCTGCGCACGCCCCTGCTTTCGAGACCGTTCGTCGGAAGCACTCGTCTCATCTTGCACCAATAGCGCGGCGGATTCAGGATTGTCATCACGCTTTGGCTTGCTGCCTGAGCGTGATCTCCGCGCAACCGCAATTCTCGCAAGGGAAAACCAATATCCCACCCCGCAACAAGTGCGGGGCGGGTGTTTTCGGATCGTGCTCTAGTGGGATGACCTCCAGGCCATCGAAGGATGGGACGAACGGATGCCCCACGCCTTCTTGTGCAGCTACATCAGAACGTGCAGCCGAAGGTTTGCAGCGATGCCTTCATCGCGTCCATCGTCTGCTTGCAGCTCTGTTCCATGGCTGGCTTCGTTGACGGGTTCTTGGCCATGTCGAGCCACGTCTTGCGCGTCTGGTCGAGCTGCGCCTTGTAGGTCGCACGCTGCGCCTCCGGAAGTTTCGACGTCACGCACGTATCGTATTTTGTCAAGAAGTCGTCGCAGGCAGCGATACCGGTGCTCTGCGCACGTGCAGGCCCGGCGACGGCAATGACGAGCAGAACAGCACCTGCCGCATGCAACATCGGCAGCGCTCCGCGCATACTCAAGCGTGAGCTGATCGCACCTTTCGTCGTTGTGTGGCGCATTAATTTTTCTCCTTTGCAAGGTGAGTTTGGACGCAACACTGGAGCAGACGGACAGACTTTCACTTTTGGTCCGTCGCCAACGATTGCGACGTCTCCTTCTCGTCCTTGTGATCGGATCACAACCTACCGGCCGCAACCGAGATGCGGTCCGGACGACTTGAAGCGTCGAGTTCAGGTCAGTTCGGTCTTGCGGAAGCGGGGCGCTCTTGCTTGCCGGCGCCCGCCGGCTTTGGCCCGCATGGATCATTGTCTTTGGTGGGCGCCTCGCCTCGAGGATGCTCGGTTACAGTACCGCGGTCGCTTCCCGTGTTATCGGGTGTCGACTTCCTGGCCTGTTCGTTCGCGTCAACGCACGACTGAGCATCTTTCTTCTTGGCCGGACTGGACGGGGTCGCCACGATTCCGCGGCCCATCGCATCGCCGGCGTCATCCGGCCTGACAGCGATCGTTGCGCCGTCTCCGACCATCTTCACGACAGCCGGGATCGCGATCACAGCCAGGGCGGCGAGAGCGACGCCGGACCACGCAACCGAACGCCGGTACCAAGCGACCGGAGCGACCGACACGGCCGAAACCTGCGGCCGGTTCTGTTCCGACGCAGCAAGAACATCGGCCGCCTGCACCATCAAATCCGCAGGAACTGTCGCAGGCCGCGCCTGGATTTCGTCCAGCAGTTCCGCCACAGCGGCTAACTCCGCGCGGGCCGCCGGGTCGCTGACAAGTCTCGTAGCGACAGCATCCCACTCTGCCCGCGACAGGGAACCGTCGAGAAACGCGGCGATCTCTGCGTTGTCGATCTCCCCCCATTGACCTGCTGCAACGGAGCCCTGCCCCACCCCCTCGGAAATGGTCCGCGACAGTTTCGCGCGAAGCAGCTCAAGCGTCTGTAGCCGGTCGGAGCGGCCGTCGTCCTCGGCGTGCACAGACGCCGGTTCGTGACTGGGGCGTTCGATCATCGGGTAAAATTCCAATACCCATGTTTAGACGGACATATCGGAATTCTTTTCCAATTGCACCGTAATTTCTTTTAACCATTTCTGGCTGCGCTGCTTCAAACGATAGACGTCCTCGACCGGACAACCCATCAGCCGCGCAATGCCACGTGCCGGCAACGGCTCATTGGCAGAAAATACAATCTGAAGGTACAACCGTTCATCGGAAGGAAGCTTTTCCGCTGCCGCATTGATGGCGGCGACGAGGGCTGCGCGGCGCTCTTCCTCCTCAAAGAGCAGCAGCCGGTCCTCGGGAGTAGGCGATGAATCCGCGATCGAAATACTTCCGCCCTCGCCAAGCAATGCGTCAAGCGAGACAGCCTCCGTCGCGGGCGACGCGCGCTCCAGCCTCACGATACCGGCAAGGCGCGCGACCGACTCGGCGATGTCAGCAGCCGTCGGATCCTGCGCCAGCCTGCCGCGCAGCGCGGCGGCAAGCCGATCGGCGTCCAGCGGACAACCCTCCCACACCACCGCCGTATAAATCGCCTGGTCGAGCGGCGGCGAACGGGAAATCGCCGCCGGCATACGCCGTCGAGGCGTTTCACGCCGCACGAGATCGATCAGGATACGATCGACCACTGTCAGAATATAGCCGGTGAAGCTGCCGCGGCCTCCGTAAGAGCGGATGCGACGGAAATCATTCTCGATCAGCTTGAGGCATACTTCCTGATACGCGTCCTCGCGACCGGCTCTACCGAGTTTGCTCGGCAATTGCCTGGCGATTCGGCTGCGAAGGTCGGCCCCGAAGTAGCGCGAGAATCTCTCCCATGCCTCGCGCGGCGTTTTGCTGAATTGCCCGGCCAACTCGTCGGCGAGAACATCGCGAGCGACAAGCGACAAATAGGTCGTGATCCGTGAACGCCCGTCGAAGCCCCGCAGCCGCGCATAATCGTCAGCCTTCAGTGATGCGACGATGTGAAGGAATGCAGCTTCCGCCTCGGCTCCATCGCCTACCAGCTTCACGACGATCGACCACAGCGTCGTCGAGACGTGTTCGAGAAATCTGCTCGCCGCGCCGACCTCACCGGAGAGGACGGCATTGACGAGCGCGTGCTCAAAGTTGCCGCTCAGCGGCGGCACAATCTGCATCTCGGAAGAGGCCGGTCGTTCGACGACCGCATTGGCACGGTCCGCATCCTCGTCATGTCGCTTGGCCTTCTTCGGGACCAACAGATTCTGGACCAACAGGCTGCGCGACCACATGAGCTCTCTCCTGACAAACAGTCGAGCCACCGAACGACAGTTGAACAGCCAGAGACTGCGGCCTCACCAAGTTGGCCTTTTTTGTCGCCAAACAACCGGTTTTTGTCGCCGCACAAGTGGTCCGCCAATCTGGCGAGATTATGAATTGCAGCAATGCAGCGGGCGGTTGAGACTGCAAATGAATGATGCGGTGTCAGTCTTGAGCGAGGCTTCACTTGCGGCCATGCGACATCTGCTCGTCGTGTCTGCCCTGAACACGGACTAATTTTGTCACAACTATGCGGCCACAAACGCTACATGCCACGTTGCAGCGATCGCCGCGTCCACGTACCCATTGAAACTGCAGAGTTATCGCGGTCGGCATCAGCGGCGATGCGCCGGCAACAGGCTCCCAGGATTCGATACAACCAGGGTTTGAACTTTATAATTTCTCCCTCTGATTGCACCCTTCGCCTGGTGTGACCGAGGCGTCACGGTCGGCAAAAATCTACAATCGTCCGTCTTACGAACTGAAATGCGGCACGGCCCCATTCATGACGACGCAGCGGGATCGTGACGCGCCACGCCAACGCGTGCGTCGTCTAGCTGACGCGGCACGCTTCTATGGCGGATCGGTTCTGAGCTCTGGCGTTCAGCCTGGTTTCTCGCCGAGGAAGCAATTCCCGATTGCTTGGAAAGGGACGCGACCCATTCTCCCGAGCGATGATCGCCGTGGCAGCTTGGCCATTTGTCGGATTGGCTATCGCGGGTGGTCCCTAAGCTATTGAAAGGCTTGGTGGGCGCACCAGGGCTCGAACCTGGGACCCGCTGATCAAGAGTTCAGAACTAGCACTTCGCCGCAGCTTCCAAGAGCGCGCCTGAATACGACGCCCTTCAGTAACTCATTGATGTTTCCATAGTTCATCGCGTAGCTTCGCGCCCCTCGGACACAAAACTTCCAACTGCTCGATCCGCTAACACCGTTCGAGAACCGTTACAGCGGGATATGGGACCCAAGCAGGTGCAATGGTGAACCGAGAGATATTCTTCGGACCGTTTCGCTTTGACGCGGCTACCCATACGCTATGGGACGGAAACGTCCCGGTTCGGCTTGGCGCTCGCGCGTTGGCGATCCTGCAAACTCTCCTTGAAGCACCTGGCGTAACTGTCAGTCGAAGTACCCTGATCAAAAGCGCATGGCCAGGCTTGCACGTTGATCAAAGCAATTTGCGCGTGCAAATCTCGGGACTGAGGAAGGCCCTGCGTGATTACGGCGGCGCAATCCAAGCTGATCCGTCTCAGGGATACCGTTTCGACGCCAATGTGGTTGTGAAAGTGCCGGCCCCTCCTCGCTCCGAGAGCCAGCCTCGATTCGGCATCCCTGGAATGGTCGTGAAGCCAATCGGCCGCGAGGCGGCGGCGGATGGGATTCATGACCTTATCAATAGCCGACGACTCGTGACGATCCTCGGGTCGGGCGGCATCGGGAAGACAACGATTGCATTGCAGGTCGCAAATGACCGGGCCGCAAGCTACCCCGATGGCGTCTGCTTTGTCGATCTTGGCCGAATATCGTCGATTGACCTCGTCTACACGGCATTGGCGAATGCGATCGGATTAAGGGTAACAGACTGGCCCGGCATCGAACAGATCGTGCTGGGCCTCCACGACAGGCGGATGCTTCTGATCCTGGACTGTTGCGAGCATGTGCTCGGTCCAGTGGCGAGACTCGTTGACGCCTTGCTCGTCAGCACGGCGCACGTAGACGTTCTCGTTACGACGCGAGAGCCGCTGCAGCTTGATGACGAGGCCGTCTGGCGACTCGCCCCCCTCACAGTTCCCCCAAAGGCTGCCGAGACGCACGCGGACGACATCAAGACCTATTCGTCCGTCCAGTTATTCTTGAAGTGCCTCCATCAGCGGGCGGCGAAACTGCATTTCGATAATCGCAGCGCTGCCGCCGTCGCAGAGATTTGCCGGCGGCTCGATGGTATCCCGCTGGCAATCGAAATTGCCGCTTCGATTGCCGCGGTACTTGGCTTCGAGGAAGCACTACGCAGCCTCAACGAAAAGTCGTCAGTGATCAATATCGATCGAAGAAGCGTTGTTCCCCGTCAACGGTCGCTGTTCTCAACGATCGACTGGAGCTATAATCTGCTATCCCAAGCAGAACAGTTTGCTCTTCGACAAATCGCTTGCTTTGCCGGAACCTTCTCGCTTGACGCCGGCATCGCCGTGGCAAGCGGCGATCAGCTCAGCGCATCCGCTGCGCACGACGCCATTACAGGTCTGTCTCGCCGCTCACTTCTCTCCTTCGACTCGGAATCGACCTATGCGGAGTATCGTCTGCTGGACACGACGAGAGCTTATGTAGCTCAGCTGGACTTCTCTGAAGGCGACATAGCGCAGAGACGTCACGCGGAATACTTCCTCCGGCTGCTCGACGGCATCGACTGGGACCTCTATGACGACGCATCCGAGAACACGAAAATGCGGGGCTACCTGGACGAGGTTCGGGTGGCTCTGGATTGGGCGTTTTCTTGCGATCCTCAACTCGGCGTAAAGCTAGCAATCGCCGCGGAACGGCTTTGGCTTGCGCTCACCTCGTTGGTTCAAGGGGTCCCTTATCTAACCAAGGCATTTCACCTCGTCGATGGCCGTTCCGCGTTTGATGCAGCAGCGCGGCCTCGCTTGCTGGTATCCCTCGCATCCGCGCAGGTTTACCTTCCGGGTTTCGAGGGAGCGAGCTTGTACGAGCGAGCCTGGCAAGCGGCGCAGGCTGCAGAAGATGACTTCCTGGAGCTGCGAGCCCTCTACGGCATTATTCAGAGTACGCTCCTAACCCGCCGCCAGGCGACGCACTATCTCGACGCCTTTGCCAAGGCGGCAGAGCGATCCAACAATCCTGACGTGCACTACCTTCTGCAACGGATATCCGCATTCAACGACTTCGAAAACTCTGCGATACGATCAGCCCATCAGCGGTTCGAGACGTTCCTCCAGGACTGCCCGTCGATCTCCAGAAGCGCATACCTGTATTTCGGAGGAATCGACTCGTTCATCTCTTGCAAGGTCGGGTTGGCACTTGCCAAGCACTACATGGGGTATTGTGAGCAGGCATTGTCGCTTTCGAATACGGCGATAGACGAAGCCGAGGCAAAAGGACATCTGACAACCACGTATTTTGTTCTTGCCCAAGGTGCCACATGGGTGAACATATCGTCGGGGGAATTTCAGCGTGCACGCAGCTGCCTGCAAAAACTAGAGGAAGTGTCACGGCACTACCGGCCCTGGCATGCGGTCGCCGAGGCATTTCGAGCGCTTCTTTTCAGATATGCGGATGGAGACGCTCGATCCTCAGAGCGCCTCCTGACTTCCTGCCTGGCAGATGAGTTTATAATCAAGACCGGCTCTCTTCATCCAATTTTGTGGATTGAACTGGCGGACGCTCGACGAATTGTTGGCGACCTGGATGGCGCAAAATCTGCACTTGCGAAGGCGATGAGCCAGTGCCTGGGCCCATCCGACGTTCGCCTCATCGGCAAGCATCACCCAATCCTCGCCAAGGTACTCATTGCTCGTAACCGGCCTGGCGATGTCGATACGGCACGCGAGCTATTCAGCCAAGCAATCGAACTTAGCAAGCGGCACGATTTCTATCTGTATGAGTGCGAAGCCGCTGTTGGCCTCGCCGAGTTCGAGCTTGAGGCAGGGCGACCGCAGGCCGCCCGCAATGCACTTGTCGATCTTCTATCCAATCGGCAGGACAGATCACGTGTACCGTTTCTCGCGCGGGCCCAAACTATTCTCGCCGGAATCAACGCACCCTGACGCTCATCAAGTATGAGCACTCGGGCGTCATGTCCTCACGGGTCAACAATTCTGACACCGATCGAGCCGCTCCGTAGCATCCCCTTCACCTCTGGGGCTCGCCACGTACGCCCGCATGGTCTCGAACAGGCGATATTCTGGAGGGCTGATCTGAAGGTTTACGATCAGGAAGGATTTATTGGCGAGCGCGACAACCGCCTCACGAACGACAGACGCATCCGTAACGTCATCAGCGGCGACCGCGACCGCAGCATCGAGAGTGAAAGCGCCGGTGAAGAGCGCCAAGCGGCGCAGCACCGCTCGCTCGTTCAACGGAAGAAGATCGCAGCGCCAGCGAAGGGTCGAGAAAAGAGAATCGTGCAGAGGGTTGGCGTCCTGGCGATCGAGCTCCAACAAGGGCAAGCGTTGATCCAGGCTGCGGCGAATCTCGCCAATGTCGAGGGTAGCGACCATGGAAGCCACCATTTCGATGGCCCGGGGAATTCCGTCCAGACGCCGACAGACCTCGACGATAGTCGGCGCGATGTCGTCGTCCAACGTAAAGTCGTCCGAAACCTCGGCAGCGGTCCGCAGGAAGAGCTGCACTGCAGAGTATCGTGCAGCATTCGCCGCATTATTGATCCAAGAGGGTGGCGGTACTTCGAGTGGCTCGAGCTGCCAGACGAATTCGGCTCCAACTCTCAAAGATTCTCGGGATGTTGCCAGTATCCAGACCTCATTGGAGAAGCTTAGAACCTGCTCCACCAGCAACGCTATCGCATCGGCAACGTGTTCGCAGGAATCAATTACCAGCAGAAGTCGTCTCCCCTGCAGCGCGGCCTGTATCTGCTCAAGAGCAGGCGGCGCCTCCCCGCCCGGGGAGCCGAGTGCGCGCGCTACTGATTCACAGACCTGATCATCGCGCGCAATCCTGCCGAGATCGACGAAGCAGGTTTCATCCGTGAAGGTATGGGCTAGTCGATGCGCAATCGCGAGCGCGACCGTTGTCTTCCCGATACCGCCGGGACCAAGGACCGTTACCAGCCGGCTTTCTTTGAGAAGGCTGACTATTTCCGCAATTACGCCGTCGCGCCCGATAGGCTCGGTAAGAAGCTGCGGCACCAAGGAGGAGCGCCGCTGGGCATCGAGATACGGATCACCACGCACCGCTTCTCCGAGGAAGCGATAGCCCAGGGACGATTCGGCCCTGATCAATCCCTCGCAGCCGCGGAGTGCTTTTCGCAAGGTGGAAATTTGCACCTTGAGATTCGCGTCGTCCACGTGGCCACCAGGCCATGCTCGCTCCAACAGTTCGCGCTTCGCTACAAGACGTCCGGGCACTTCGGTGAGCGCGCTCAGAATTGCCAGCGCCCGAGTCCCAACCTGCAATAGGAGGTCCCCTTCCCACAACATTCGCCGATCTCGATCGAACCGATATGGCCCAAACGAAATCTCCGCGTCTGGCCGATGCGCAGGAGACTGACCGGTGCCCTTGCCACGCGTTGATCTCGGCGAAACGATTGATTGAGACGCGCCCCTCACCGGCATCACCCGGTCTGCGTCAGAGGCGAACCGCCAGAAGGTACGCTCGGTAAGTTCGCTTTATTAGCCAGCCCTTCTGAATGAGGACATTTCATCGTTCGGCCAACGCGTGAGTCAAAACTGGGAAAAGCTATTCGAACAAGCTCTTGACCCGGAGTCTACACGCAGAAAGGCTAAGACGCATGGGAACCCGACTGCGGCGGGCATTTCGCCGCAGGAGGCCTAGGATCCGTGAAGACTCCAGCACGGCAGCTTGGCTATCTGCAAGCTGCGGATTGATTCTCGGCAATTCCGCTTATTTTTTGGGCATAGTGAGGATCGCCATGCGCATCACCTCGACGCCGCCCTCGGCAAGCTCTGGGAGCTTGGCGAACCATTCCTGAACATAGGGCATGGCGTTATGTGCGTCGAAATCTGCTTGACTGGCAAAAATCTCGTAAAAGATGAAATGCCCCGGTTTGGCGCGGTCTTCCTGGAGAAAGTAGACCAGGTTCTTGGGATCGGCGCGAACCAGGTCGATGAGAGGCAAGGTAGCCGCCCGCAGAGCATCTTCCTTTCCAGGCTTGGCGCGCACCTGGGCGACCACTGAATAGGCGCCTTCGCGAATATCCTGGTAGCGCCCATGCGGCGCCTGCTGAGCGACTGCCGCCGGCGCCGTTAGGGACAGCGAGAGGGCCAACAGCGCCGTGGCGCGCGAGTTGCGACGGATCGTTTGCATCATGGGTCCCTTTTCATGGTTGTCATGAACGTTTGGCCAAGGCGAGCCGGCGACCGTTCGGCCGCCGGGCCATGCGGATCAGCGGGTGATCGTCTGCTGCCGCTTCGCGAGGGCTTCGCTGAAACGTTTCTTGACGGGACCCAGTGCTTTTACAAACTCGAGCTGCTCGCCTTCCGGGCCCTTGCAATAGATCAGCTCCCAACCGTCCGACGGGGCTTGGGTCACCCGGTTCGTGTTGGAGCTGCGGGGAGCTGCCTTGCGGTCCGCCTCGGTCATGACGCGGATCGTGCGGTTCGCCCTCACCTGCGTCATGCCGCGGCGCGCCGATTCTGCCTCGAGGTCGACGATGAACTTGTTGAAGTCGACATCGTCGCGAACATAGAAGCAGATGTGCATCATGCGCGGAAAGGCTGGGCTCATGTGCTGCACCGGCTCAGCGAAGCTCTTTGGGCTACCCATGGGCTGGTCGGCGTCGCGATATTGGAGCAACTCGATCACGACATTGTCGAACTGGATGAAGCGAACATCGAGCCGCTGCGCCCCGCCTCGCAGGTCGGGAACACCGATCGTCCGAGGATTGACCCCGCGTGCGTTCGCTTCGATTTCCTGGTCGGCCAGCAGCGTGTTCTGCACCTCATCGCCCTGGAAATCGCCGTGGCGGAAAACCTCGGTGCCGCCCAGCACCGCGGTATAGAATTCATAGGCCCGCTCCATGTTCTGGACGGTGAGCCCGAAATGCTGGACCCCTTGGAGCCGCGCACCAAGCGGCGCTTCATCGCGGTCGGCCGCCGACATGCCGCCGGTGTCCTGTGCAGCGGCGAGTGCGACTGTCGGTGCGCCGCCGGCCGCGAGGCCTGTGATCACAGCCGCGCCGGCTGTTTGAAGCATCGCCCGTCGCCCGATTTCGGAGGTGTCGTGTTTTTCGTCGGTCATTTCCCTCTCCTTTCCAATTCAATAGACTTTGCGCCATCCGCCGGATGACGTTCGGTTCGCAGGAATGAACTTGCCCCGCCCTCAAACCGCTCGGCCGGCCGCGGGAAGAGGTGCGGCGGGATTGACGAGACCCGCCGAACGAAGTTCGCGCCAGAAATCGGCGGGAATGGATTCTTCGAGGGCAGCCCGGTCCTCGGCGATGCGGCTCGGACGGCTCGCCCCCGGGATCACAGCAGCAACCACCGGATTCGCGACCGCGAACTGCAATCCTGCTCCCTTCATGCTGACGCCGTAGCGGTCGGCGATCGCCTTGATCCGCGCCACCTTCTCAAGGATTTCCCGAGGCGCCGGCGCATACTCGAAATTCGGGCCACCGACGAGCGCCCCCGAGCTATAGGGGCCGCCGACTACGATGGCGAGTTCATGCTCCGCAACCATCGGCATCACCCGCTCGAGCGCTCGGGCGTGATCCAGAAGCGTGTAACGGCCCGCGAGCAGGAAGCCGTCAGGGCGTGGACCTTCCAGCGCAAGCAGCAGTTCAATCGGCTCCACCCGGTTGACGCCGAGACCCCAAGCCTTCACCACGCCTTCGTCGCGCAGCCGGTCAAGCGCCTTGAACGCGCCCTTGCGCGCACTCTCAAAGACCGCCAGCCACTCGTCGCCATAGAAATCCTGCGCCACATCGTGCACGAAGGCGATATCGATATGGTCGGTGCCCAGCCGTGTCAGGCTGTCCTCGATCGAGCGCAGCGTGCCATCTTTCGAATAATCGTTTACGATCTTGTTCGGGCGTCCATGCTTGAAGACATCACCTTTCTCGCCTAGATCGCGAGCGCTTACATCCTCGATCTCGTCCAGGATCACGCGGCCGACCTTGGTGCTGATCACGTAATCACCACGTGGCCTCGTGGCGAGAGCAGCGCCCATGCGGATCTCCGCCAGCCCCGCTCCGTAGAAGGGTGCATTGTCGAAGTAGCGGATGCCGTCGTCCCACGCCGCATTCACCGTCGCAAGCGCTTCCTTCTCCGGGATGTCCCGGAACATATTTCCGAGCGGAGCCGCACCAAAGCCCAGCTTGCCGGGCAGAATATCCATGAGTGCCATACCTCATCCCCTTCGTCATGGCGGGCGAAGCCATCGTGCGCGGGAAGCAATCGCTAGATCTTCGTCCCTGGCGTTTGATGCTCTATCGTGATCTGCATCAGTCAGTTGAGGATGGGTCCGCACTCTTGATGAAGGCCGCGACCTCGCGAGGATGTGACAGCATTACTGCGTGGCTGCTCTTCAACTCCACCACTTTCGCGCCGGACCGTTGCGCCATCATGCGCTGCGCCGTCGGCGGGATCATATGATCCTCACTTGTCACCATGTAGTAGGTCGGCTTCGTCTTCCAGGCCACTCGATCGACCTTCGTCTGCACCGCTTGCAGTCCCCAGGGGAGTTGCGCGGCAGCCATGAAGCGCGTCGTGGCGACGTCGACATCGGCCGCGAACGACGAGGGAAACTTGTCGCGGTCGACGAGGAGATATTTCCCTTCGGCAACGAGCGGAGCCTTCTGCTCGCCCGCCGGCGCAGGCGCTTCTGCGAGGGTGCTCACCGACTCCCCGGCATCGGGAGCAAATGCCGCGAGATAGACGAGGCTGCGAACCTTCGGATTGTCCCCCGCTTCCGTGATGACCATTCCACCGTAGGAATGCCCGACGAGAACCACGGGATGTCGCGCCTTCGCGATGACGCGTTCGGTCTCCGCGACATCGTCACGAAGCGCGATCGTCGGCTGCTGGACGACGAGCACCTCATAACCGGCACTCGAAAGCATGTCGTAGGTCGTTTTCCATCCCGACCCATCGACGAAGGCGCCATGGACGAGGACGATGGAAGTGGTCTTCTCAGCCGAAGCCGCAGGGACAGCTTGGATCGTTGCGATCGATATTGCGGCAAACAAGGTGATAATCGGCCTCATGACAAGCTCCAATCGTAGAGATGACGACATAGCTGTTCGAAGAGCCATCACTAGATCGCGCGCGCGTGCCGGTATTTCCGAATCCTGCGCGATGAGAGACGGATCCTGCTCATCCCATGCGGGATAACCATTGCTTGCGAGGTCGGATCGGGAGAATGGTCAAGCCATTGCTTTGCTTGCATTTTACCTCTTTTAACGGATCCGCCTCTGGACTCCACCGCGAGTTCACCCAACAACTTCGCGCAGATCGGCAGAGCGCTGTTTCCATCGGAACACAGCGATCGCGAACCCGACTGCACAACGCACGGGAACGGCGTTCGCGCGCGATGCAAGGCCGCGTCTGCCGCAGTTCGAGGAGAGGTCACGATGACGCTCGCCACGCATGGAGACCAAAAATATCAGAACAGCGAGAAACTCGCGGAGGCCGCCGACTGGCCGGCATTGAGCATCGAGCATCGAAGGTTCGAGGCAGGGCGGCAGGCAACGCCCGTCCCGATTTGCACGGAAATTGTTATGCTGCTGTCAGGCGGCGGAATGGTTACCCGAGCCGGCAACGGCGAAGTTCAGAAGAGCGTCGCCAGGCCGGGAATGAGCTATCTCGTACCCGTGGGAACGCAGGAGAGCCATCTCGAGCTTTCGGACCGGATGGAATGTCTCCACCTCTATCTCCCTCCGGCACTGCTGGACCAAAGCGCCCTCGCCGACTTTGATGTCGATCCCGCCAAGGTGCAGATCGCCTATGCCGACGGTCTGGCGGACCAGGTGCTCTTCCACCTCTGCTCACCGCTCCGGGACCTGCTCCACCGTCCGCGCCAGCCGACCGATGCGCTGTTCGTCGAGGGGATCCAGGTCGCGCTCGCCGCGCACCTCCTGGGGCACTATTCGATTGACCGCTGGCGCCCTCCCGAAAAATCCCCGTCGCTCGATCCGCGAAGGCTCCAGCGCGTGCTGGACTATATCGAGGCTTCTCTTGGTGTCGACATCAGGCTCGAGGAACTGGCCGCCCAGGCTTGCCTCAGCCCCTATCATTTTTCCCGGCTCTTTCGTGAAGCGACCGGACTGTCACCGCACCGCTATGTGATCGATCGCCGCGTGCAGGCTGCGCGGCACGAACTGGCACGCGCCAATTTATCTCTCGTCGAAATTGCTCTGGAGTTCGGCTTTGGCTCTCAAGCCAATTTCACGCGCGTGTTCCGAAAAGCCACAAGTCTGACTCCGGGGCAATACCGCGAGCTGTGCTGCGGCCGGGTCGATGTCAGCGGTCTATTGCGCCCTTAATTCAGCAGGGATTGCACATGATCCCGCAGGATTCGCGAATACCGCTTGGCGCTGGTCAGCCAGTCTCGTCGCGGCAGCGTGACCGATATCTCGGCCCGCATCAGCCGCCAGAAGCCTGGCTTGAACGACGGAGCACGCTGCTCCGATGATGACAACAATCATCCGCGAAGGGATATCGATATGATCGAGCTCACGGTCAATGGCATCAAGCGCCAGGTTGACGTCGTTCCCGAGATGCCTTTGCTTTGGGTGCTGCGGGACGAACTCGGTATCACCAGTCCCAAATACGGCTGCGGAGTAGCGCAATGCGGCGCCTGCACCGTTCATGTTGGCGGAAAGGCTGTTCGTTCCTGTCAGTCGCATATCGGCGAGGTCGCCGGCAAGTCGGTCGTTACGATCGAAGGGCTGGGCAATAAAGACCAGCACCCGGTTGTGCAGGCGTGGATCGAACACCAGGTGCCGCAGTGCGGCTATTGCCAGACCGGCCAGATCATGCAGGCCATTTCGCTCCTTGAGCTGATCCCGAAGCCGACGGACGAAGAGATCAATCAGGTGATGTCCGGCAATCTCTGCCGTTGCGGCACCTATCCGCGCATTCGCGCCGCGATCCATGCGGCTGCCACGAAGATGGCGGGGAAGTGATATGCGACATGTGCAGAATCTTTCCCGTCGCGCCTTCATCGTCGGATCCGCCGCCATCGCCGGCGGCATCGCTTTCGGCTCCTACGCGCGTGCCGAACACGTCGACCTGACGGCCAACGGCAATCCATTGACGGCCCGCCTCGGGCCCAACTCCGTGAGCTTCAATCCCTGGGTCGAGATAAGCCCGGAAAAAATCACCCTCATTGCACAGCACGCCGACATCGGTCAGGGCGTAGGTTCGGTACAGCCGATCATGATTGCCGAAGAGATGGACCTCGATCCCGGCCAGTTCGAGATCCGATTCGCAGCGCCGCATCCCGCCTACTTCAACACCGGCTTCGCAGACGAACTCGCGCCGTTTGTGGCAGCGGACCAAAGTGCCGCCGCCGAAGAAGCGCGTGCCGCCATGCTGGAGGCGCTCAGAAAGTCCGGCCTGCAGATGACGGGCGGCTCGAGCACGATCCCGGACAGCTACGAAAAGTTGCGCGTTGCCGGCGCGGTCGCGCGCGAGACGCTGAAGGCTGCGGCAGCCAAACGTTCCGGCGTCGCCGTCGCCGATATCCGTACCCAATCCGGCCAGGTGATCCTGCCCGACGGAACCAAAATTCCCTACGTCGAACTCGCGGCGGAAGCGGCGAAGATTCCCCCGGTGCTCGACGCAAAGCCGCGCGATCCCTCAAAATGGCGACTGCTCGGCAAGCCGATGGAACGCCTCGATGTTCGACCGAAGGCCACGGGAGAACTAAAGTTCGGCATCGATCTGAAAATCGACGGCATGTTGTTTGCCGCCGTCAAGCTGAACCCCAACAAGGGTCAGCCCATGAAATCCTACGACGCGAGCAAGGCCCGCTCGATGCCGGGCGTCAAAAAGATCCTCGAAATCAAGAATGGCGTCGCGGTCGTCGCGACGAATAGCTGGTACGCAATGAGGGCGGTCGAGGCAATCGACTGCAAGTGGGCGCCCTCGACCTATCCCACCGAGCAAGCGGACCATTGGAAGATCCTGGAAGCGTCGTTCAAGCCCAAATTTCTAGGCAAGGAGTGGAAAAAGACCGGAGACATCGACGCCGGCTTGAAGGGTGGCACACAAATCAAGGCGGAGTATCGCGCACCCTATGTGGCACATCAGCCTCTCGAGCCGCTGAACGGAATTGGTATCGTCTCCGACACGGGAATGGAAATCTGGGTGAGTCATCAGAGTCCCCAGGCCGTGCAGTCCATCGCCGCAGCAGCAATCGGCCTTAAGCCAGAGCAGGTGACCTTTCACAATCAATGGGCCGGTGGAAGTTTTGGGCACCGTCTCGAATTCGAGAACGTCCGTGTCCTCGCCGAGATCGCCAATCAGATGCGCGGAACGCCGATAAAGCTTATTTTTTCGCGCGAAGAAGATTTTATCCAGGATATTCCGCGCCAGATTGCACTCGCCCGGCACAGGGGGAGCGTCAAGAAAGGCAAGATCATCGCGGCCGACCTGCAATTGGCATCGACGGCACCCTTCAAGGGACTGCTTGAGCGTATGGGCTCTCCCACAAAGGATCCGGATGGCCAACTTGCCGCCTGCCTCTGGAATGTCTGTTACGACATCCCGAACTTTCGGGCCACAAGCTATGAAGCGCAGGGACTATCCCCGTGCACCACGTGGCGCTCGGTCGGAGCCTCGACAGCCGGTTTCTTCACCGAAAGCTTCATCGACGAGCTGATCCATGCGGCGGGCCTTGATCCATTGAAGGCGCGTATCGAGATGTGCGCAGTTCCAACCTATCGCAAGGTGCTTGAAACAGTGGCAGAGATGTCGGATTGGAAGGGACCGCTTGGCAAGGGCAAGGGACGGGGTGTAGCGTTCGTCGAGTCCTTCGGGACACCAACGGCCGAAGTCGTCGAAGTGACAGTGACGGACAGGGGCATCAGAATCGACAAGGTCTGGGTCGCGGTTGATGTCGGCAAGGTCGTCGATCCCATCAACTTCCAGAGCCAGGTGCAGGGAGGAGTCGTCTGGGGACTCGGCCACGCCATCAACTGCGAGCTGACTTACGCAAAGGGCGCGGTGCAGCAGACCAACTACAACCATCATGAGGCTATGCGGCTCTACCAATGTCCCGAGATCGAAGTTCGCGGACTTGAGAACGACCCGAAAGTGAGAGGTGTCGGCGAACCACCCGTTCCTCCTGCCGCGCCTGCACTCGCCAACGCGATATTCGCGGCCACCGGAAAGCGCATTCGCGAAATGCCCTTCAACAAGTTCATCGATTTCGTGTGAGGTGAGCCATGAAGAGCTCTCTGATCGCCGTCGTCTTCGCCGCTTCATCGATTGCAGCCCTGACCGGGATGGTCGTGGCCAAAGACCAGACGAAGGATGCGCTGCCGACGGGCAGCGTCAGCC
>Ga0081455_10001842_pt1 | contig 25516 bp, 22 predicted proteins | sample TabmetS3T2R1_FD_70207 | JGI IMG/M metagenome (GOLD analysis project Ga0081455, IMG submission 70207) | Tabebuia heterophylla rhizosphere microbial communities from the University of Puerto Rico - S3T2R1 | ecosystem: Host-associated > Plants > Roots > Rhizosphere ...
GATGTACCGCAGCATGTCGCGATGCTGCTTCGCAAAGTCGACCCAACGGGTGACCGGCACCTCGCCAAGCGTTCGCACGTCGCCTTCGATAAAGTTGAGCCCGAGCAGGCCCATGGGACGAATGAACGCGCCGGCATAGAGGCTGGTCTCCAGATGGCTCAGAAGCTCCATGAACTGATCGAGCACGCCGATGCCGGGACCGCCTGCGTCAACAAAGGTTGTGACGCCCTGATAGACACCGACGGTATCGGGATTGGCAAACCCCAGCGTACCATAAGCATGCACGTGAATATCGACCCAGCCGGCGCTGAGGTAGTGGCCGGACACGTCAATAACTTTCGTACTCGGAGCAATCTCGCGCGAACCCACAAACTCAACCTTGCCTCCGGCGAGATGCACGTCCGCGACGCGGTCGATTGCTTGTTCGGGGTCGATGACGTGCGCCCCTTTCAGAACAAGCGAATCGGTCGCGGAAACCATGCGTGCGCTCCTTGCGGTCTGGGAATATAATAAATTACAGTGAAACATCACTGTTGTAGCATGTCAATGGCGCGCGCCCCGCGGTATTCGGCGCGAAGGCCAACGGAGCGAGTGGGCCGAGATGCTGACCGAAGCGGACAGGTATGACTATTTGCCGCTCATCGACCGGCCGATCATTCGCTGGCCTAACGGCGCGCGCGTCGCATTCTAGCGAAGCCAGTCCCTATGGTTGTAGCGACCTGAAGGAGAACAGCATGCCTCGTTCCACGAGCACTCTGCGACCGCATCATGAACGACGACCACCGTACAGAATTCGCAGCGCCGCGCTTATTGTGGCCAGCGCTCTCGCCGCGCTCGGTACCTTGACCGCGCAGCGGGCAGCCGCGCAGCCCAGCAAAGTCGAGAAGCCGAACATCACGTTCGGCGTATTTCCGATCACGAACTACGGCGTGGTCTATCTCTCGTTGCAACAGGGCTTTTTCCAGCAGGAGGGTCTTAACGTCACGCCCCGTACCATGGGTGCGAATCCGATCGCAGGCATTGTCGGCGGTGATTTCGATACTGGGGGTGTTACCTGGACAGCCTTCCTCCTCGCCAGCAATCGAGGCGTTCCGCTGCGGCCTTTGAGCGAAGCAGACCGCGGCACCAAGGGCCAAGCTTTGTTCATGGTCAAAGACGATTCTCCCATCAAGGACGTTACCGATTTCATTGGAAAGAAAATTGCCGTCGTGACTGTCGGCGGGGCCTGCGATCTCATCGTCAATGACGTGCTGCACAAGAAGGGGCTCGATTACAAGTCGATTGGCTATACCGTGATGGGCGTCCCGGATATGGCACCCACGGTTTTGCGTGGAGGCGTCGACGCGGCGTGCATCCCCGAGCCGCTCCTTTCGGTGGCGCAGGCCCAAGGCGGCTTGCGGCCGGTGTTCGATCTGTTCTCGAACGAATATGAGTTTTTTCCTCTGGTCGGATTTCCTGTAACGCAAAAATTCTTCGAGACGAATCCGAACACCGTGGCGGCGCTCGAACGCGCCTTGGCGAAGGGTTTGAAATTCGCGCACGACAATCCGGACAAGCTGCGCGATATTTATCCGACATTCACGACGCTGAAACCGGAAGCGGCGCGCAAAATCGTCCTTTCATATACTCCCGAGAAGAGTGATTTTACCCAGCTCAAGAAAATCGGAGACCTGATGGATCGGCTGCAAATTCTGCCGAACAAGACGAGGCTTCCAGACGTCGCATTGCCCAAACAATGACAGAACTTTCCGATCTCTCGAGCGTTCGGGCCGGCAGCGGTCGAATGGAACCGCTTGCCGGCTCGAATTTTAGATTTCGCGTCGGAGCTATTCTCAGAGGCGGGGTGGGGGTCATCGCATTCTTCATGCTGGTCGAATTCATCACTAGCCTCGAGCTAGTTCCAGCCATCTATCTGCCGCGAGCTTCGACGGTCGTTTATCGAATGATCGAGCTCCTTCAGGATCCCAAATTTCTCAACAACGTGCTGGCGACCCTTCATGCCTGGGCGATCGGGCTTGCCCTCGCAGCGTTGATCAGTGTTCCAGTCGGGATACTGATCGGCACATCCGATCTTGCCTATCGAATGACCGCCCCGCTGATCGAATTCATGCGACCAATACCGTCGGTGGCGCTCATTCCGCTTGGAATCCTGCTCTGGGGGCAAGGCTTCCTCATGAAAGTCATTCTGGTCACATACGCGACGACGTGGCCGATCCTGTTCAACACGGTCTACGGAGTTCACGATGTCGATCCGATTGCCATCCAGACGGCCCGATGCTTCGGCATGAAGCGCATGGCCGTTCTCCGCCGCATCAGCCTTCCGAGTGCGGCGCCGTTCATTTTCACCGGCATTCGCATCTCCGCATCGATTGGATTGATCGTCGTCGTGGGTACGGAGCTCCTTGCCTCGGCTGAGAGCGGAATCGGCTCCTACATCCTTTTCGTTTCCAGCAGCGGCGGCCACATGGATTCGGTCCTCGCCGGCGCCGCAATCGCGGGAATCGTGGGAGTTCTCATCAATTGGGTTCTCGGGTTGGTCGACCGCCACGCGTTCGCCTGGCGATATCTGGGCGTCGCCCAATAGATGAGTGCGCACGGATAAGATGATTGCGCTCCTTGCCAGCCGAGCCCGGTCAGCCGCCGTACGATACGGGTTGGGGCTTTGTTTGATTGTTCTCTGGCAAGTGCTGACGATGCGAGCGGCGTCGATCTTCTTCCCTACGCCGTTCGACATATTCACGCGCTCCGCCGAACTCTGGCTTTCCGGCCCCCCGAGCCGTCTGTTTCTCACCGATACCGTGTTTCGCGATATTCTTCCCAGCATGCTCCGACTGTTGTCCGGTTGGTGCGCCGCCGTGCTTGTGGGTGTTCCGCTTGGTATTTTGATCGGGCGATCACGCTACTCGTCCGACATTCTCGACCCGCCGCTTCAATTTCTGCGAGCAATCCCCGGGCCGGCGTTGATCCCGGTTTTCATCATCCTGCTTGGCACCGAATCGACGATGCGAATCGTGTTGATCGCGTTTGGCTCGCTTTGGCCGATTCTGCTCAATACGATCGAGGGAATCCGAACCGTTGATCCCGTCCAGCTTGATACCGCCCGAGTATTTGGCTTGCCGCGCCCGGCGCGCTTGTGGCGCATTATCTTGCCTGCAGCGATGCCGAAGATATTTGCCGGAATGAGGGTGTCCCTCGCATTAGCGGTGATCCTGATGGTCGTCAGCGAATTGGTTGCCAGCACCAGCGGCATTGGCTATCGCATCCAGAACGCGCAGATCATGTTCCTGCTGACTGACATGTGGTGCGGTATCGTTCTCCTCGCCCTACTCGGTTACACACTAAACTGGCTGTTTCTCAAACTCGAAGATCGGGCTCTCAATTGGCACCGCGGCGCACGCGGGCGCGCAACGAGGTGAGCGGGTTCGGCCGTGCTGGTTGTCCAGGGGCTTCATCACGCATATGCGCCCGCCCAGGTCGCTATCCGTGATTTGAGCTTCGAGGTCAGCGCAGGCGAGATCGTCTCGATCGTCGGTCCGTCCGGCTGTGGCAAGACGACCTTGCTCAAGGCGTTAGCCGGGCTGCTGGCGCCTACGGGTGGAATGATCCGATTTCAGGGCCAAGTCGTCCGCGGCGTTCCGGAGGGCTTGGCGATGGTATTTCAGGAGTACAGTCGGTCGCTGCTGCCCTGGACAACGGTATCCGCAAATGTCGAGCTTCCGCTTCGATATCAGCCCGTCGATTCCATCGAGCGCACGAACCGCGTATCGGAAAGTTTGCAGGCCGTCGGTCTGTCCGGATTCGGCGATCGATACCCATGGCAGCTGTCGGGAGGGATGCAACAGCGGGTGGCCATCGCACGGGCATTGGCGTACCACCCCAAGCTGTTATTGATGGACGAACCGTTCGCATCTGTCGACGCGCAGACGCGCGCCGACCTTGAAGATCTCGCCGCAGCGGTGCGCGATCAATTCGATATTACGATCGTGCTGGTCACCCACGATATCGACGAAGCGGTCTACCTGTCGGACCGGGTGGTGGTCCTTTCCGGCGCGCCCAGCATTGTTCTCGCCCAAATCCCGGTCGACCTTCCCCGACCGCGCGATCAGATCGCCACAAAAGCTTGCGAACAATTCGTTGCCAAGCGCTCGGAAGTCGCGCGGCTTATAAGGCGGCCGCCTGCTCCGAAGGTGGCAAACGCGCCGATATGAAAGACCTCGTTTTATAACCTGTCTCGTGCGAGTCCGCGGTGCGGGCGACAAGTGTCGTCGAAATATTGAATCACTCGATCCTTTGTGCGTATGTGCTTGGCTGTTCGCAACCCGCATAGCCAGTCGCAACCGTGAACGAGAGCACCAGCGCGGTTTCGGTGCAGATTTACGATGGCCGAGGAGCTCCGCCCCGATCATGACCAGCACCATCATACCCTGTCTGCGCTATCGCGACGCACCGCGGATGATCGAGTGGCTGTGCCAAGCGTTCGGCTTCGAGCGCCATCTCGTCGTCGAGGACGGCAAGGGCGGCATCGCTCACGCGCAGCTCACGCTCGGGCCTGGAATGATCATGCTCGGATCGGCGCGGGGCGATGACGCCTTCGGCCGCCTGCAGTCGACGCCGGCTGCACTCGGCGGAACGACGCAGAGCCCTTATCTCGTGGTGCGGGACGCCGACCACGCGTACCGGCAGGCGAAGGCGGCGGGCGCAGAGATCGTCATGGAGATCAAGGTTGAAGACTACGGCGGCCGTGCCTTCTCCTGCCGCGATCCGGAGGGACACCTTTGGAACGTCGGCAGCTACGATCCCTGGAAGGCGCCCGGATAACTTGGTCAACTGGGCCAATCGTGCGCGACAGCGCCCTCCGCTTTGACCTGCAAGCCATTCATCCGGCGAGAAGGGGTCGGCTGTGCAAAATGGTCACAGTCCCGCTATCGCGGGCATGACGAAGATACCCATCGCTTGCGCGCTTTGCGCTTCGTGCTGAGCCGCGCCCGGGATACGGCTCGTCTCGGGCCGGCTTCTATTCGATCACCTCGTCGGCGAGTGCGAGGAGCGTCGGCGGTACGTCGAGGCCGAGAGCCTTCGCGGTCTTGAGATTGATCGCCAGCTCCAGCTTGGTCGGCCGCATGACAGGCAGGTCGGCCGGTTTTTCGCCTTTGAGGATGCGACCGGTGTAGTCGCCGACCTGGCGATACGCGTCTGTGATGCTGGTCCCATAGCTCATGAGGCCGCCAGCCACCACGTAATCGCGAACCGGATAGAGCGCGGGCAATGAATGATGGGCCGCGAGGGCGACGAGTTGATCGCGCCGGCTGTTCAAGAATGGATCGCTGATGGTGACGAGTCCGCGGGCTCGCTGTTGCACCAGGGTCGCGAACGCCGCGTCGATTTCGCTTTCGGTTCTGGCGGTCAGCACAACAAGCTGATGTCCGAGCGCATGCGCCGCGTTTTGCGCTTCGCGCATCTGCGACGCGGCATTCGCAAAGGCTGGATTGACGAGGAAGCCGATTAAACCTTCCCTGGGAATCGTTTGGTGGAGCACCTCTAGCTGCTTTGCCGTCAACTCATTGACCAAGAAGCTCACTCCCGTGACGTTGCCGCCCGGACGATTGAGGCTGGCGACAAGGCCGAGCTCGACCGGATCGGCGCCAGTGGTGAAGACAATTGGAGTAGTCGAAGTGACGGCCTTTGCCGCCTGCGCCGCAGGAGTACTCGTCGCCGCGATCACGGTGGCCTGTCGACGGACCAGATCGGTCGCCAAGGCCGGTAGTCGATCGTATTGGCCCTCCGCCCAGCGGAATTCGATCGCGACGTTCTGCCCCTCGACATAGCCGAGTTCCTTGAGACCTCGGCGGAACGCGGCCACCATGGGCGCGTACCCCGCGGCCGATGCACCGTTGAGGAATCCGATTATCGGCATCGTCGGTTGCTGCGCACGCGCCGCCAGCGGCCACGCCGATGCGGCACCGAGCAGCGTGATGAAATCGCGGCGTTTCATTCGATGACCTCGTCGGCGAGGGCGAGGAGCGTCGCAGGGACTTCGAGGCCAAGCGCCTCGGCCGTCTGCAAATTGACAACAAACTCGAACTTAGTCGCCTGCAGGATCGGCAGATCGGCTGGCTTCTCGCCCTTGAGAATACGGCCCGTATAGATGCCAGCCTGCCGAAACAACTCGGCAAAGTTCGATCCGTAGCTCATCAAGCCGCCAGCTTGGGCAAACTCGCGAAGGGCGTAGATCGCCGGCATTCCATGGCGCGCCGCCAGTGTGGCCAATTGCACAGGGCTATTGGTGAACAAGGGATCAGCACTGATCAATAATGCGTCGATTCGCTTTTGCACGGCGGCGCTGAACGCGGGGCCGAGATCGCGTTTGGTTGTGGCGGTGAGGATCTCGAGCTGCTGTCCCATGCTCGAAGCCGCCGCCTGCACTTCGGCGATCACGGACTCCCTCTGCGGATTGCTGGGATTGAGCAACACTGCAAATCGCCCGTCTCGGCCCAAGAGCTGGTGCAAGAGGCCGAGCTGCTTTGCCCCCAACCCTGAATTCATCGAGGTGATACCGGTGATATTGCCACCGGGACGATTCAGACTGGCGACGAGGCCAAGTTGGACCGGATCGGCGCCACTTGCGGACACAATGGGAATGGTCGCGGTTGCGCTTTTGGCCGCGAGTGCCGCAGCTATGCTGCCCGGTGCTGCGATCACAGCCACGGGCCGGCTTGTCAGCTCGGCAGCCAATTCCGACAGCCGGCCAGTTTCGCCGTGTGCCCACCGATACTCGACCGTGACATTGCGACCTTCGACGTAGCCGGTTTCGCTGAGCCCTTTGCGGAACTCGGCCATGAATTTTGGATTTGCCTCGGGTGAACCGGGATGCAGAAGCCCAATCACCGGCGTGGCCGCCTGCTGCGCGCGCGCGGCGAGCGGCGAGATGGCGATCGCGCCGGCGATGAGCGTTACGAACTCGCGGCGCTTCACTCGATCACCTCGTCGGCGCGGCCGATCAGCGGCAGCGGCACGGTGAGGCCGAGCGCCTTGGCGGTCTTGAGGTTGAGGAACAACTCGAGCTTCGTGGAGCGCTGAATGGGAAGGTCGGCCGGTTTTTCGCCCTTGAGAATTCGGCCGGCATAAATGCCGGCTTGCAGGTAGGCATCGGTAATGCTGCCGCCGTAGCTCATCAGCCCGCCGGCGGCCGTAAACTCGCGATACTGGTAGGCGGCGGGTACCGCATGACGCAGCGTCAACGCAGCGAGCTGTGCGCTGCGCGTATTGAAGAATGCATCGGCTCCGATCACCAGCGCGCCCGCGCGCAGTTCGGTCAATTTTGCGAACGCCGTATCGAAGTCGCGGTCCGAGCTCGCATGCAGGATATGCGATTGCAATCCCAGCGTATGCGCGGCGGCCTGCAGATCTCGCGTCTGGCTCTCGGCGTTGGGATTGCTCGGATTGACGAGCAGGGCCACGACCGTCGCCGTGGGGGCGAATTCGTGCACCAGTTGCAGGCGTTTCGGCACCACCTCCAAGTTCAGCATGCTGGCGCCGGTGAGATTGCCGCCCGGCCGGTGGAGGCTGCTCACCAGGCCAAGGTCGACCGGGTCGAATCCGGCTGCGAACACGATCGGAATAGTCGTGGTGGCCGCCTTGGCCGGGAGGGCGGCCGGGCCATTGGCGGCGATGACGTCGACTTGGCGGCGCACCAGCTCCGCCGCCAACGCCGGCAACCGATCGTAGTCGTTCTCGGCCCAACGGTATTCGATCGCGACATTACGACCCTCGACATAGCCGACTTCGCTTAGGCCTCGGCGGAACGCCGCCGCAAGCGCTCCGTATCCCGCCGCCGACGCGCTGCTGAGGAATCCGATCACCGGTATCGCCGTCTGCTGCGCGCGCGAGGCGAGCGGCAGCGCTACCGCCGCGGCGCCGATCAGCGCGATGAACTCCCGCCGCTTCATCTGACCCGGTGCCATCGGTTGCCCCGTGCTGGCGAACGGATACCGTGATTTCAGCCTAGGATAGTCGCGTCTTAACGGCCACCGCGGCGCCTCGAATGCGCAGCGGCAGCTTCGCAGCATGGAGTATGCCGGCGCGGAGGGTCCACGTCCTTAAGCAGACCTGAATCGTTCTGAGTGGGGCTCGGGGACGGCTCGGCAACGCGGAAAGCAGCCGAAATGCAAGGCTTTGCTCATCAGAAGGGCGACAGACGCGGTCGGCTCCCTCTCCCATAGGGAGAGGGATGGGGTGAGGGGTTAAGGTCTCTCGATAGTCCTGTAGCGCCCCACTCGGGCAAGCCCGAGTTCGGATAGGGAGAGGGTGTACACTGAGTACGCGGCGCGCTTGTCCATCAGAGCAGGGAAACACATGCGTCCTAATACCCGCGCGCGCGCTCGATGACATGCTCGAGCGGCAAACCCTGCTCGAAGCGCTCGATCTGGCGCAGCACGTTGGCGGCAAGCGCGTGCGGGTCGGAGAAGGCGGCGTTGTGGGGTGTGATGGTGAGCTTGGGATGGCGCCAGAGCGGGCTCGCCGCCGGCAGCGGCTCGTGCGCGAAGACGTCGAGCGTTGCCCCCGCCAGCGTGCCCTCGTCGAGCGCAGCGACGATGTCGGCCTCGACCTGCAGCGCGCCACGCGCGGCGTTGATCAGGTAGGCGCCCCCGGCGGCGCCGTCACGCTTGAGCTTACGCAGGAGCTGGAGATCGAGAATGCCCTGCGTCGCCGGCGTCGCCGGCAGTAGGCAGGCGAGAATCTCGGTGCGGCGGAGAAACGTGTCGAGCTCGCGCTCACCATGGAAGCACTCGATGCCGGCCGGCGTCTTGCGCGTGCGGCTCCAACCGGCCACGCGGAAACCGAGCCGCACGAGCGCTAACGCCGCGGCGGTGCCGAGCTCGCCGAGCCCCATGACCCCGACCGCGACCGCGCTCGCGGGGGACTGCGCGTGTTCGCCCCAAACGCGCTCGCGCTGCTGCACATCGTAGAGCCGGTAGCGGCGGTGATGCAGCAGCACGTGCAACAAGACGTACTCGGTCATGCGCATGGTGAGGTCGGGATCGACGATGCGCACGACGGGCACGTCGGGCAGGTCGGGATCGGCGAGGAGGTGATCGACGCCGGCGCCGAGCGAGAAGATCGCCTCGAGCCTCGGCAGCCGGGCGAGCAGCCCGCGCGGCGCGTTCCAGGCGCAGGCGTAGGCGATGTCGGCGACATCGCCGAGGCGATCCGGCCACAGGCGGATGTCGCGCGCGGGCGCCAGCGCGCGCAGGCGTGCCTCCCATGACTGCGGATCGGTGCCGGTGACGGCGATGAGGATCGCGGGCATGCGGGCATGGTCTCTCGCGTGCGACATGCGATTGCGCCGCGCAGTCGGTGTGCTCCCTCTCCCCGTCGGGGAGAGGGTTGGGGTGACGGGGTTCGGATGTACGATGGACCTTAACCCCTCACCCCACCCCTCTCCCTATGGGAGAGGGAGCAGATCGAGTTTGCCGCTCGTTTGAGTCCATTGCATCAGGAAATACTAGCGCGGCACGCTGCCTCTCCGGGCGATCTCGGGAAGACGCGTGCGGTTGAGCGCGAGCCATTGCAGCGCGGCGACGAGGGGACCGTTGCGCACGTGGCCGGCGGCGAGCGCCGAAAGCGCCGCATCGATCGACACGCGCATGAGCGCGCTCGCTTCGCGCTCGCCATCCGTCGCCAGCGCCGCGCGCGAGGCGTCGACGAAGCCGAGAAAGAGCGTAATCTCCTCGTCGATGAGCCCGGGCGAGGTCAGATAGGTGAACAGCTCGATGAGCGCATGCGGCGTGACCCCGATTTCCTCGCCACATTCGCGCCGCGCGGTTTCGCTTGGGGATTCGTTTTCTTCCACATGGCCGGCGACGATCTCGACGAGGTCCCCCTTGCCGCCGGCGAGCTGTGCCGCCAGTCGAAACTGGCGGATGAGCACCACTTCGCCGCGCGCGAGATCGACCGGCAAGACGGCCACCGCCGCTCCGGCACGCAACACGTCGCGCGTTTCGACCTCGCCGTCCGCGCGGCGCGCCTGAACGCGCTCGTAGGGGCGAAATCCGCGCCCGAGAACCTCGCGCCGCTCGATCTCCACCTCCGTGGGCCGATCGATGATCTCATGGTCCATGGGTCTCTCGGAAGCAGGCATGGTGACGTGTGGTGCGTGCGCCGGCGGCAAACTCGGTGCGCTCCCTCTCCCCACTGGAGAGAGGGCGGGGTGAGGGGGTTACCACCGGTACTGATGGATCCGAGCCCCCTCACCCACTCCTTGATGTTGCAGAACCGAGCAGCCCTCTCCCCGTCGGGCAGAGGGCGGCGAAAACGCGCGAGCGCCGGCCATGACGGCCTACTGCGCGACCACGCCCTCGGGCGCGGTCTCGAGCTTGAAGGCGGCGGCGAGGAGGGCGCGCGTGTAGGGACTCTTCGGATTGGCGAACACTTCGGCCGCGGGCCCCTCCTCCACCACCTTGCCGTGGCGCATGACGAGCAACCGGCAGGCGAGCGCCGCGACCACGCGCAGATCGTGGGAGATGAACATATACGTGAGATTGCGCCGCTTCTGCAGCGCGCGCAAAAGGTCGACCATCTGCGACTGGATCAGCATGTCGAGCGCGCTCGTGGGCTCGTCGAGCACGATGAACGTCGGCTCGAGCACGATGGCGCGGGCGACCGCGATGCGCTGGCGCTGGCCGCCGGAGAATTCATGCGGATAGCGAAAACGGGTGTCGGGATCGAGCCCGACGTCGACGAGGGCGCGGATCACCCGCTGCTCGCGCTCGGCCTTGCTCAACTTCGGATGATGCACCCACAAGCCTTCCTCGATGATGTCGGAAATCGACATGCGCGGGGAGAGCGAGCCGTATGGATCCTGAAACACGATCTGCATGTGGTGGCGGAACGGCCGCATCTGGCGGAAGGTCAGCCCAGCAAGGGTGCTGCCGAAAAAAACGATCGGTCCATCCGACGACACGAGCCGCAGAATGGCCAGGCCGAGCGTGGTCTTGCCCGAGCCGGACTCGCCGACGACGCCGAGCGTCTCGCCTTGGCGCACCGCGATGCTCACCCCGTCGACCGCCTTGATGTAGCCGATGGCGCGGCGCATGACGCCGCGCTTGATCGGGAACCACACCTTCAAATCCTTGGTCTCGATCACCACCGGGGCGGTGGGGCAGATCGGCGCCGGATCGGGCTTGGGCTCGGCGGCGAGCAGCGCGCGGGTGTAGGGGTGCTGCGGCGCGGTGAACACGCGCTCGACCGGGCCCTGCTCGACGATTTTGCCCTCCTTCATCACGCACACCTTATCGGCGAGCTTGCGCACGATGCCGAGGTCATGGGTGATGAACAGCATCGCCATGCCGAGGCGGCGCTGAAGTTCCTTCAACAGGTTGAGAATTTGCGCCTGCACCGTGACGTCGAGCGCGGTCGTCGGCTCGTCCGCAATGAGCAGATCCGGCTCGTTGGCGAGCGCCATGGCGATCATCACGCGCTGGCGCTGCCCGCCGGAGAGCTGGTGCGGATAGCTCTTGAGCCGGAGCTCGGGATCGGGGATGCCGACCTGGGCGAGCAGCTCGATGGTGCGCGCACGCGCGGCTTCGTCAGTCAATCCCTGGTGCAGCAACAGGATCTCGCCAATCTGCTTCTCGATCGTGTGCAGCGGATTGAGCGAGGTCATCGGCTCCTGGAAGATGATGGTGATGTCGTTGCCGCGGACGTGGCGAATTTGCGCTTCCGGGAGATGCAGCAGCTCCTGGCCCTTGAAGCGGACCGTGCCCGAGGGATGGCTCGCGGCCGGGTAAGGCAGGAGCTTGAGCACCGACAGCGCAGTCACCGACTTGCCGGAACCGGATTCGCCGACCAGCGCGACGGTCTCGCCCTTCTTGATATCGAACGACACGCGATCGACCGCGAGCGTCTCGCGCTGGCCCTGCCGGAACGCGACGGAGAGCTCCTTGACCTCGAGCAGTCTGTCGTAGGGTGCTTCCATCCCGCTCACCCGAACGTCTTGCGCGGGTCGAAGGCGTCGCGCACCCCCTCCCCGATGAAGATCAGGAGCGAGAGCATGGTGGCGACCGTCAAGAAGCCGGAGATGCCGAGCCACGGCGCCTGAATGTTGGCCTTGCCCTGCGAGAGCATCTCGCCGAGCGAAGGCGAGCCCGGCGGCAGGCCGAAGCCGAGGAAGTCGAGCGCGGTCAGCGTCATCACCGAGGAGGAGAGAATGAACGGCAGGAACGTCATGGTGGCGACCATGGCGTTGGGCAGAAGGTGGCGGAACATGATGGTGCGGTTCGAGACGCCCAGAGCGCGCGCGGCCTGGATGTATTCGAAGTTGCGCCCGCGCAGGAACTCGGCGCGCACCAGGCCGACCAGCGAGACCCAGGAGAACAACAGCAAAATGCCGAGCAGCACGAAGAATCCGGGCACCAGCACCGAGGAGATGATCAGCAAGAGGTAGAGCGAGGGAATGGACGTCCAGATCTCGATGAAGCGCTGGAACAAAAGGTCGGTCCAGCCGCCGAAGTAGCCCTGCACGGCGCCGGCGGCAACACCGATGATCGAGGAGACGATGGTGAGCGCAAGCCCGAACAGCACGGAGAGGCGGAAGCCGTAGATGAGCCGCGCCGCCACGTCGCGGCCCTGGTCGTCGGTGCCGAGCCAGTTGTATTCGAGGTCACGGCAGCCGCTCACCCCTTTGCGCTCGACCACGCCCTTGCATTGCTCCTCCGTCAACATCCAGGTCGGTTTCGAGGGCGCTGGCGTCGGCAGGTCCAGATTGTGGGTGTTGTAGGAATAGCGGATCGGCGGCCAGAGCATGTAGCCGCCCTTCTCGGCGATGAGCTTCTGCAGGTACGGATCGCGGTAGTCGGCCGCGGTCTCGAACTCGCCGCCGAAGGCAGTCTCCGGATAAGTCACGAAGACTGGAAAGTACGACTTGCCGTCGTAGCTCACATAGAACGGCTTGTCGTTGGCGATAAATTCGGCGAACAGCGAGATGATGAACAGCACCAGGAAGATCCAGAACGCCCAATAGCCGCGCTGGTTGGCTTTGAAGCTCTGCCAGCGCCGCCGATTGAGCGGCGAGAGCGCCAACAGGTGCTGCTCGGGCGGAACGCCAAGCCCCATTGGCGTCTGCGCCGTCGTTTCGGGGACCTTGATGGCCGTGCGCTCGTCCAGCTCACACCTCCCGCGTCTCGAAATCGATGCGCGGATCAACCCACGTGTAGGTGAGATCCGACAGGAGGTTCACTACGAGCCCGACCAGCGACATGATGTAAAGGGTGGCGAACACCACTGCGTAATCGCGGTTGAGCACGCTCTCGAAGCCGAGCAGACCGATGCCGTCGAGGGAAAAGATGGTCTCGATGAGCAGCGAGCCGGCAAAGAAGGCATGCACAAAGGCGCCGGGGAAGCCCGCGATCACGATCAGCATGGCGTTGCGGAACACGTGCCCGTAGAGCACCTGCCGCTCGCCACAGCCCTTGGCGCGGGCGGTGAGCACGTATTGCTTGCGAATCTCGTCGAGGAAGGAGTTCTTGGTGAGCAAGGTCATGGTGGCGAACGCCGAGAGCCCCATCGCCGTGATGGGCAGCACGAGGTGCCAGAAATAGTCGAGGATCTTGCCTCCGAGCGAGAGTTGCGACCAGTAATCGGAGGTCAGACCGCGGAGGGGGAAGATGTTGAAGAACGAGCCGCCAGCGAACAGAATGATGAGCAGGATCGCGAACAGGAACCCGGGTATCGCGTAGCCGATGATGATCACGCCCGAGGTCCATACGTCGAACTGCGAGCCGTCCTTGACCGCCTTGCGGACGCCGAGCGGGATTGAGATGAGATAGGTCAAGAGCGTGAGCCAGATGCCCAGCGAAATCGAGACCGGGAGCTTCTCCTTGATGAGCTGCAGCACGCTGGTGTCGCGGAAATAGCTCTTGCCGAAATCGAAGCGCAGATAGTTCCACAACATGATGAAGAAGCGCTCGTAGGCCGGCTTGTCGAAGCCGAACTGCTTCTCCAGGCTCTTGATGAATTCGGGATCGAGCCCCTGCGCGCCGCGGTATTTGGAGGTGACACCGTCCATGGCGGCGTTGCCGCCGGGCTGGCCGCGCGCGCCGAGATCCCCCGCCGTGGAGCCGGAAATGCGCGAGGTCGCGCCGGTGTCGGATCCGGAGAGCTGGGCGATGACGCGCTCAACCGGGCCGCCCGGCGCGAACTGCACCACCACGAATGACACCAGCATGATGCCGATCAGCGTCGGAACCATGAAGAGGATGCGCCGGATGATGTAGGCGGTCATGTCGTGTTCGCCTGCGCGCTAGCGCGATTCCATTTTTGCGGCCGCAAAATGACGGCGCGATGTCGGCGGCGCTCCCTCCTTGGAGCCAGCGCCATGGTATATGAACGGGCGCTGCAGCGCGATCCGGTAATATCCGTTCGCATTTCTGCGCTCGGGCCGCCCAAGTCGGCCTTAAGCCGACTGGCGCGGAACCTCCCGACCTGGATGGGAAAAACCCGGAGCGTGCGCGCTGGTTCAAGCGCCGCCGGACGCGATCCGAACCCGCCTATCCGCGCTCGAGCTTTGCCGCCTTGTCTCGATCGTACCACCAGGTTTCGGGGGCGCCGCGCGCGTAGCGCGGTTTTGTCGCGGGACGGCTGAACACGTCCCAATGCGCGAGCCAGTGCGAGGCCTTGTACCAGTGCGGCACCCAGTAGCGGCCCGAACGGATCACCCGGTCGAGCGCACGACAGGCGTGGGTGAGGTTTGCGCGATCGTCGGCGGCGATGATCTTTTCGATGAGCGCATCGATGACCGGATCCGACATGCCGGCGAGGTTCTGCGAGCCGCGCATCGCGGCCGCCTGGGATGAAAAGAAACTGCGCAGGGAGTCGCCGGGAGTGCTCGAAAACCCGAAGCGCTGCACCGTGAGGTCGAAGTCGAAGTCGTCGACGCGCTTTCGGTATTGCACGGGATCGACGATGCGCAAGTTCGCCTCGATGCCGAGCGTTCCAAGATTTTTGATGAACGGCATGTGATGCGGCTGGAACGACGGCTCGTCGAGCAGGAACTCGACGCTGATCGGCTCGCCCTGCGGGGTGACCCGCTTGCCGTCCTTGACGGCGAACCCGGCCTGATCCAGCAGGCGGGTCGCGTGGCGCAGCATGGCGCGGTCCTGCCCCGAGCCGTCGGACACCGGCGGCACGAAGGGCTCGCCGAACACCTCGTCGGGCACTTTGCCGCGGAACGGCTCGAGCAGCGCCAACTCCTCGCGCGACGGCTTGCCCACGGCCATCATGTCGGAGTTCTGGAAAACCGAATGGGTGCGCTTGTAACTGTCGTACATCAGCGTCTTGTTGGTCCATTCGAAATCGAAGGCATAGATGAAGGCTTCCCGCAGCCGCTTGTCCTTGAACTTTTCCCGCCGCGTGTTGAAGAACCAGCCCTGCGCGCCCGACGGCGTATCGTCGGGAATGACGTCGCGCTTGACGCGGCCGTCGCGGACCGCCGGAAAGTCGTAGCGCGTCGCCCAGATGCGCGAGGTGAATTCCTCACGGAACAGATAAGTCTTGCTGGTGAAGCCTTCGAAGGCGACGTCGCGATCGCGGTAGAACTCGTAGCGCACCACGTCGAAATTGTTGAGCCCGCGCCCGACCGACAGATCTGCCCCCCACCAGTTCTTCAGCCGGTCGTACTCGATGAAGCGGCCGGTCTCGAAACGTCCCACCTGGTAGGGTCCGCTGCCGAGCGGTGGCTCGAGCGTGGTCTCTTCGAAAGCATGTGTGGAGTAATAGGCGCGCGAGAAAATCGGCAGCGAGGCCGCAAACAGCGGAACGTCGCGCGCGCGGTGCGGCGCAAAGCGAAGGATCACGGTCGCGTCGTCGCTCGCCTCCGCGCCGGCAAAATCGCGCAGCAATTGCTGGGCGATCGGATGCCCCTTCTCTTTGAGCGTTTTCAGGGAGAAGGCCACATCGTGGGCGGTCAGCGGGCTGCCGTCATGGAAGGTGATCCCGGGCCGCATCAGAAAATGATAGGTCAGCTTATCCGCGGATATCCGCACCGCGCGCGCCGCCAGCCCGTAGAGCGCATCCGGCTCGTCGAAGGCGCGCGCCATCAGGCTCGCGAAGGTGAGCTCCATGCCCTGTGCGCCGTCACCCTTGAGGATGAAGATGTTCAGCGAATTGAAGGTGAGAAAGTTCTGATTGAAAACCCGGTTGGAGCCGACTTGAGAGAACGTGCCGCCCTTCGGCGCGTTCACGTTGACATAATCGTAATGCTTGAAGTTGGCGGGATATTTGAGATCGCCGAAGGCGGACATGCCGTGCCGCTCGGGACTCTCGCTTGCGAGCGCCGCAGGAGCGATGGTGGCGGCGATGGCGCCAGCGCCAAGTGCGAGCGTGTCGCGCCGCGTCACATTGCGGATGTCGGTCATGGTCGCGTTCCCGTCCTAGAGGCTTTTTCGGCGTCCCACCACCACACCGTGGGGAAGGCAGCGGAGCCGTATTTGGGCAGCGGATCGTGCCGGCTGAAACGGTCCCAGCGCGCAGTACGGGTCTTATCTAACGTGAACTGCGGGACGACGTAGTAGTTCCACAGCAAAACGCGGTCGAGCGCCCGCGTGGCGGCGATGAGCTCGCCCCGGTCCTTGGCGAAGATGATGCGCTCGATCAGGGCATCGACCGCCGGATTCTTGATGCCGACATAGTTGCGCGAGCCCGGCGTGTCGGCGGCCTGCGAGCTCCAATAATCGCGCTGCTCGTTGCCGGGAGAGAGCGACTCCGGCCACGAGGCGACGATCATGTCGTAATCCCAGTTGCGCAACCGATTCTCGTATTGCGGATCGTCGACCGTGCGCACGCTCACCGTGATGCCGAGGCGCTCGAGCGAAGGCTTGTAGAACAGGATGATGCGCTCGATGGTCGGTTCGTCGGTGAGGAGTTCGACGCTCAGGGGTTCGCCGGTCCTGGCGTTGACCAGTTTCTGGTTGCGGACTTCGTAGCCGGCCTCCTTCAACAGCCGCATGCCTTCGCGCAGATTGGCGCGCACATTCTCCGCGCTGCCGCCGACCGGATTGGTGTATTCCTTGGTGAACACTTCCGGCGGCACCTTATCCCTGACCGTTTCGAGAATTTCCAATTCCTGGCCCTGCGGCAGGCCCGACGAGGCGAGCTCGGTCCCTTCGAAGTAGCTATCGATGCGCGCGTATTGGCCGAAGAAAATCTGCTTGTTCATCTCCTCGAAGTCATAGGCGAAATTGAACGCGCGCCGCAACCGCGGGTCCTTGAATTTGTCGCGCCGCGTGTTGAACGCGAACCCCTGCATGATGCCCCGGTTGCGTTGGGGAAATTCCTCGAGAACGACGCGCTTTTCCCTGACCGCCGGAAAATCGTAGGCGGTCGCCCAGTTCTTGGCGACATTTTCCGTGCGCCAGTCGATATGGTCGGCTTTGAACGCCTCGATCGCCACCGTCACGTCGCGGAAATATTCAAACCGCAGCTCGTCGAAATTGTCGCGGCCGACGTTGACGTTGAGATCCTTGGCCCAATAGTCCTTCACGCGCTCGTAGACGACGGTGCGGCCGGCGACGAAGTCCTTGATGCGGTAGGCGCCGTTTCCGAGCGGCGGCTCGAGCGTGGTCGCGCCGATATCGCGTTTGCGGCCCGAAGCGTCGGTTCCCTCCCACCAATGTTTCGGCAGCACGCTGAGCTGACCCAGGATCAACGGCATTTCGCGATTTCCAGGGGCGTCGAAGATGAAGGTGACCTCGCGCTCCCCGGTCTGCTCGATTTTCGCGACGTGCCGGTAATAGGCCGCCCACCCGGGGCTGTGCTTCTTGAAGGCCTCCATGGAGAAGATAACGTCGTCGACCGTGATCGGCTTGCCGTCGTGATGACGCGCGGCGGCGCGCAAACGGAACGTCGCGGAGCTAAAGTCGCTCGGATGGCTCACGGCCTCGGCGATGTGCCCGTATTCGGTCGACACTTCATCAAGCGCGGACGCCAACAAAGTATCGGAGATCATACCCGCGCCGGCCGCGATCGAACCCTTGAGCCCCGCGACGACCTCGTTGAGGTTGTCGAACGTGCCGAGCGCCATCATGCGCACGCTCCCGCGCTTCGGCGCATTCGGATTGACGTAATCGAAATGCTTGAACCCCGCCGGATATTTCAGCTCGCCGAACAAAGACAGGCCGTGGCGCCATTCGAGGTTGCGTTCGCCGTTGCGCTCTTGCGCATACGCGCTTTCCGCAAGGAACGGCAGTCCAAATCGGCCGAGGATGGGAGATAGAGCTGCAAGGACGCCGGCGCGAACGACGAGACGACGGGTCAGGCGCACGGAAACCTCCGGGGCGAGAACACGCATCGGCCGCATCATGTCCGATCCTGCAGGAGCCGGAAACGAGAGAGCTGCGGGCCGAGCATCACTTCACCATCACCTTATAAGTAGGCCGTGAGAGCGCCCGCGCCATGGAGAGGACCCGCCCAAGGGGGTTCATTACCAAAACTTAAACCGAACGAGGCGACCCGTTCCTGACGAAGTCTTAAAGTGAGCGCGCCTTGGCGACATTGAGGTACCTCAAACGCAGAACGGATGCCGTTGCTGCGGCTTTTACTGCGGCTTCGCGCCACCCCCAGCCTCGGCAGCCTTGGGAAGCGGCGCCGGGTTGTCCGACAGCGAGTTGAGATAGGCGATCACGTCGGCGCGCTCGCCGCCGCGCTGGACGCCGGCGAACGTCATGTTGGTGCCGGGAATATAACCGCGCGGATTGTTGATGAACTGGTTGAGGTCGTCGATGGTCCAATTGCCGCCCTTCGCTTTGAGCGCGGCGGAATAGTTGAACCCGGCCTCCGACCCCTTCGGACGGCCGACAACGCCCCATAGATTGGGGCCGACTAGGTTTCGCCCGCCCTTGTTGAAGGTGTGGCAGGCCTGGCATTTCTTGGCTGCGTTTTCGCCGCGACCGATATCGGCGTTGGCGAGGAGTTGCTCGATCGGCTGCTGTTTTTCCTGCTCCGCCGGTTTGCCGGCCGGCGCCTGTTCCGGCACGGCGATCTCGTAGCCGGGCTTGGCGGGCTTTGCCGGCGTGAAGATGGCGCCGGCGGCGATGTTGATCGAGAGCACCCCCAGCAGCGTGCCCAGGACCGCCCCGAGAATCTTGTTCACTTCAAAGGAGTCCATCGCCTGAACTTGTGCGCAGCGTCGGGGAAGCGGCGGAAGCCGCGGATGCGGCGGCGCACAAATAGCCGGTTTGCCTCGGCTCTGGCAACCCGTATAAGCGAGCGACTTCCGCTCGTCCCCGCGAGGGGCACCCCGCGACGCTTGCGTCGCGGGGACCCCGTTGCGGGGACCTCGAACCGCAACCGCGGCCACTGGATTACCGCTTGAGTTTACCCCCCGGCGAAAGCGCGGTCGGGAATGAGCGCAACTCGGGCGCATGATCGCGCCCTATTTTGTCGCGTGGAGCCGGCCGAGACGGAGCAATGGTCGACGTTCTCATTCTCATCCCGGCGCGCATGGCTTCGACCAGGCTTCCCGGCAAGCCGCTCCTCGACATTGCAGGCGAGCCGATGATCCTGCACGTCATGCGCCGGGCGCAGGCGGCGCGGCTCGGGGAGGTAGTGGTGGCGACCGAATCGGAGGTGATCGCGGCCTGCGTCGAGAAGGCCGGCGGTCACGCGGTCATGACCCGCGCCGATCACACCTCCGGGTCCGACCGCATTTTCGAGGCGCTCGCGGTCGCCGACGCGCAGCGAAAAAGCGCCATCATCGTCAACGTGCAAGCCGATCTACCGACGATCGCGTCGTCCGACATTGCGGCTGCGATCGCCCCACTCGCCGATCCGGCTGTCGACATCGCCACGGTCGCGGCCGAAATCACCCGCCCGGAGGAGCGCACCGATCCGAACGTGGTGAAGCTCGTGGGCACGCCGGTCGGTGAGCGGCGGCTGCGCGCGCTCTATTTCACCCGCGCCGCGGCACCCGCGGGCGAAGGGCCGCTCTATCATCACATCGGGCTTTATGCGTTTCGCCGCCCTGCGCTCGAGCGTTTCGTGGCGCTGCCTCCCGCACCGCTCGAGCAACGGGAAAAACTCGAGCAGCTGCGCGCGCTCGAAGCGGGCATGCGCATCGACGCAACCATCGTCGACAGCGTTCCCCTCGGGGTTGATACGCCAGCGGATCTCGAACGCGCGCGCGAGATTCTCGGGCGGGAAAAAAAGAACCGTAGCCCGCATTGAGCGCAGCGAAATGCGGGAAAACAACGCCGCTATGCGGGATGAAGACAAATCCCCGATTTCGCCATAGCGCGTCCTTGAGGGCGTTCACGCCCGTCTTCGACGGGCTAGGGACGCGCTTAAACGCGCTTAAGGCTCAATCCGGGCTACAGGGCCGGGCGTTCCCGGCCGTTGACTCGCAGCGCCGGCGTGCGTACCGGAACGGGCCATGACCGGCAAGAAGATCGTGTTCCAGGGAGAGCCGGGAGCGAACTCCCATCTCGCCTCGCGCGAGGTCTATCCGGACCACGAACCGGTACCCTGCGCGACCTTCGAGGACGCGTTCGCGGCGATCAGCGCGGGCGAAGCCGAGTTCGGCATGATCCCGATTGAGAACTCGATCGCCGGCCGCGTCGCCGACATTCATCATCTGCTGCCGGACTCCGGACTGCACATCGTCGCCGAGCACTTCATGCCGGTGCGGCATCAGCTGCTGGCGCCGAAGGGCGCAACGCTCACGGACATCCAGACGGTCGAGAGCCACGTGCATGCGCTGGGGCAGTGCCGCAAGGTGATCCGCAAGCTCGGCATCAAGCCAGTCGTCGCGGCCGACACTGCGGGTTCCGCGCGCGAGGTGGCCGAGATCGGCGACAAGACACGCGCCGCCATCGCCTCGCGCCTGGCAGCGGAGATCTACGGTCTCGACATCCTGGCGCAGGACATCGAGGACGAGGACCACAACACGACACGTTTCATCGTGCTCTCGCGCGACGCCAAATGGGCCAAGAATGACGCCGGCCCGGTCATCACCACCTTCCTGTTCCGGGTGCGCAACGTGCCGGCGGCGCTCTACAAGGCGCTCGGCGGGTTTGCCACCAACGGCGTCAATATGACCAAGCTCGAAAGCTACATGCTGGAAGGCAATTTCTTCGCCACCCAGTTCTATGCCGACGTCGAGGGTCATCCCGAGGATCGCAGCCTGGTGTTCGCCTTCGAGGAGCTCGCGTTCTACTCGAAGGAGATGAAGATCCTCGGCGTCTACCCGGCGCATCCGTTCCGGGCGACCTTCGAAGAGACGGTCTCGTAACGCGGGAGCGCAGTCGGCACGTCGATCTCGATTCGGTCCGAGATCGACACGCCCTCTAGGCAGCGTGCTTGTTGGTCCATTGCTTTGTCGATGGCCGAGCATTCGCGCTTGTGCCGGAGCGGGGCGTTGCAGGGCGGGGGCGGCGATGCTTCGCCGCGATGGTCGCGTCCCGCAACCGCGTCGCATCTTGCCCGTAGACGACCCATTCGATCTCCGAGCGGTTGATTCCGATGTCCTTCAGCGCGCGGTCGTCGAGCTTATGCAGCTCGTGCACCGCTGCCCTGCGTTCGCGCCGGAGCGCGTAGGCGCGCCACCACTTGCCGGCCGCCGCGATGACCGCTCCGGCAACGGTGCGGGTCAGCGCGGCTGCGCTCCCGGCAGCGGTGCGCAAACCGTACAGAACCGCGGCGAAGAGGTCGCGCCACATCTGGGCGCGCGCGGCTTTCGCCTGGGCAATGATCTGCCGCCTGGTGCGTTCCCGCTGTTCGGATGACAAGTTATTGAAATCAAAGGCACTTTCGCTACCTGCGCACATCGTAATCTCCTTCAATAGCGATATCTGGAAACAGCTTTACGCGGGCCGGATCATCACGTAAAATGAATAATTATGATAAACTTCATCTCAAGGTGAGAATGATGGATTTGACCGATCTGCATATCTTCCGCTCGGTCGTGCAAGCCGGCGGGGTCACGCGGGCCGCAGAAAAGCTCAACCGCGTGCAATCCAATGTCACCACGCGCGTGCGCCAGCTCGAAGCCGAACTTGGCGTCGAACTGTTCGTGCGCGAGGGCAAGCGCCTCCATCTCTCGTCCGCCGGCAAGCTCTTGCTCGATTATGCGGACCGGCTCATCGACCTCGCGCAGGAAGCGCGTGAGGCAGTGCACGATGCCAAACCGCGCGGGCTGTTGCGATTAGGCACCGGGGAAAGCACCGCGGCGATGCGCTTGCCGGTCCCGATGAACGACTATCTGGGCCGTTATCCCGAGGTGAGCCTCGAGTTGCGCACCGGCAATACCCGGGAGCTTGCCGGCGCGGTCCTTAACGGTGAGCTCGACGCAGCGCTTACCTCCGATCCGGTCGCGGATGCTCCATTCGAGAAGGTGCCGATCTACGAGGAAGAGCTGGTGATCATCGCCACCGCCGGTCACCCGCCGATCAAGTCGCCGCGCGACGCGCGCTCCCAGACCGTGCTGGCCTTCGAATCCGGCTGCTCGTACCGCCAGCGGCTCGAAGATTGGTTCGCCCATCACGGGGAAATGCCCGAGCGCATCGTCGAGATTACCTCCTACCACGCCATGCTCGGTTGCGCGGTCGCCGGTATGGGTATTTCACTGATGCCGCGCAACGTGCTCAGCACGTTTCCGGACGCCAAGCTCTTGAGCGTGCATTCCCTGCCGCCGGCGCTCGCGCGGTCGCAAACCGCCTTGATCTGGCGCAAGGGTGTGCTCTCGCCGAAGGTGCGCGCGCTGATCGAGGTCTTGACCGAGCACTCCGGCCAGGGCGACAAGCAGCGTGCAAGGCGCAAGAATGGGCGCCTCGACCATGGCAACGGCCGCTCGCGCGTAGCGCGCGGGTGACGGGGCTCTCGATCGTTCTGCAGCCCGACCCTCTCCCCAAATCGGGACAGGGAGCGCAGCGAAATCGTTGCGCCATGGTCGACACCCATTGCGAATGCGCTCGGGTCAAATTGTCTGGTTGTAGGCGCCGACCTCGCGATGCGTGCGCAGCACGGCATCGATCGCCTTGAACATCTCGCGCATGCGCGCTTCCGATACCGGGCTCTCCACCACCACCACCAGCTCCGGTTTGTTGGAAGAGGCGCGCACCAGTCCCCAGGTGCCGTCCGCGACCGTCACGCGCACGCCGTTCACCGTGACGAGATCGCGGATCGGCTCGCCCGCGACCTTCTCCGCGCTCGCTTTCGCCTGCTCGAAATGTTTCACCACCTCGTCCACGACGCGGTATTTGACCTCGTCGGGACAGTGCGGCGACATGGTCGGCGACGACCACGTCTTGGGCAGCGCGTTCTTGAGATCGGCCATGCTCTTGTCCGGGTTGCGGTCGAGCATGTCGCAGGTCGCAAGTGCGAACACGAGCCCGTCGTCGTAGCCGCGGCCGAGCGGCGGGTTAAAGAAGAAATGGCCGGATTTTTCGAAGCCGGCCATCGCGCCGATCTCGTTGACGCGGCGCTTCATGTAGGAGTGGCCGGTCTTCCAATAGTCCGCCTTGGCGCCGTGCTCACGCAGCACCGGATCGGTCATGAACAGGCCGGTCGACTTCACGTCGGCAACGAAAGTCGCGCCCTTGTGTTGCGCGGAGATGTCGCGCGCGAGCATCACGCCCACCTTGTCGGCAAAAATTTCCTCCCCCTCGTTGTCGACCACGCCGCAGCGGTCACCGTCGCCGTCGAAGCCGAGCGCCATGTCTGCCTTCACGCGCAACACCTCGTCGCGCATGGCGTGCAGCATCTTCATGTCCTCGGTGTTGGGATTGTATTTGGGGAAGGTATGGTCGAGCTCGCAATCGAGCGGGACCACATCACAGCCGATTGCGCTGAGGACCTGCGGCGCGAACGCGCCGGCGGTGCCGTTGCCGCAGGCGCAAACCACCTTGAGGCGGCGCTTGAGCTTCGGCCGCTGCGTGAGATCGGCGATGTAACGAGCCGGAAAGTTCTCGATGAATCGGTAAGAGCCGCCGCCGCGCAGATCGAAGCGTGCCTCGAGCACGATCGCCTTGAGCCGATTGATCTCGTCCGGGCCGAAGGTGAGCGGACGACTGGCGCCCATCTTCACGCCGGTCCAACCGTTATCGTTATGCGAGGCGGTCACCATCGCCACGCAGGGCACGTCGAGCGCGAATTGCGCGAAATAGGCCATGGGCGTGAGCGCCAAGCCGATGTCGTGCACGCTGCAACCGGCCGCCATCAGGCCTGTCGTCAATGCCATCTTCACCGAGGCCGAATAGGCGCGGAAATCGTGACCGGTCACGATCTGCGGCGCGACGCCGAGCTCGTGGATGAGCGTGCCGAGCCCGAGCCCCAGCGCCTGCACGCCCATCAGGTTGAGCTCCTTTTCCAGCAGCCAGCGCACGTCGTATTCGCGAAACCCGGTGGGCTTCACCAGCGGTTCTGATTCGTAGGCATAGGTATTGGAGCTGAGTGCGGGCTTCGGCTTGGGGAACATCAGCAGTCCTACCGGCGTCGATGCGCACGGCCTCATAGCGCAAGCGCCGCATGGGGGGAAGCGCGGGGCTGGCGGCTCTAGGACGCGGACTCATTAACGCGCAGCCATAGGCGCAGCCGACATAGCGGATCATGCCGCTCCCTCGGTCCCGGTCGAAAATGACCCTCAATCGACATCGGGCAAGCCTGCGCGAGAAACGGCTAGATGATGGCGACGAGCGCGCGACGCGCGGGACGACCAAGTACTTTGAATTCTGCTTCCATGCGTGAGAGTTCATCCGCTGCCAATACTGCCCGACCAATTCAACTGAAAGCGACGTCAGAGCGATAGCGGCAGTTCCAATCTCTCAGCAAAGATCATGTCGCGGTGCTGAAACAAGATTGGATCCAAGGCGGCTTCGATCTGTGGATCGCGCGACTCGAACGCGGCGCGCGTCGGCCCATCCATCTGGCATTGCTCGGGCGGCAGCGGCACAAACATCGCCATGGAGGTGGCACTGTAAATGTCTACCGCGGTCAAGGCATCGCCGATGTAATAGCGGCTTCCCGCATGCCGCTGTTGCTTCAATCGCGACGCCAGCATGCGCAGCACGTCCGCCACGCGGCTTCCGGAATTTGCACCCGCCTGCGGGCTATAGCCGTATTTCTTGCCGAGATATTTGCACACGCGCTCGGGAAAGCCCCCCTTGTTGTCAAGCCCGGCGTGGATCAACTGCAACCGGCGCGACCAGGCCAGCCCCTGCTCGCCGCAAATCTCGTGCGCCAATCCGAAGACAAGGGCCCGGTCTGCTGCGTCTTTCGGGAGCAAGGAAGGATTCGGAGCGAGGCGCTCCGCGAGCAGCAGAATTTCAGCCCAGCCGGCACGCGGCCGTTCGTTGTTGTACATAAGGATCGGACCGCTGCGCTGACCGGCCCACTCCTTTAGCGGCTCGCTGTCGTAAAGGAGCCGCACCGCCGCCCACTCGATATTCTTGACGTGAAGAATGCCCTTGGCTGCCTCGCCCCACGGGCTCGGCACCCCGCCGACCACCACCATGCGGACGCCGCTTCGCTTGAT